>Ga0265296_1001283_pt1 | contig 29726 bp, 27 predicted proteins | sample MunlanPumphouse1_FD_189073 | JGI IMG/M metagenome (GOLD analysis project Ga0265296, IMG submission 189073) | Groundwater microbial communities from a municipal landfill in Southern Ontario, Canada - Pumphouse #1 | ecosystem: Environmental > Aquatic > Deep subsurface > Groundwater | place... | reverse complement strand
TCTTTTTTTTCTTTTCGGTTAAAATCGCTTATTACGAAGTCGGGGATTTTTTCTTTAGGAATTTTATATTCAGATTTAATGCCGATTTTTATCTGGGTAAATTTTTTTGTTTTCAGGTTTTCAATTATCGAATCAATGCCGTGGTGCCCGCCGGAAGAGCTGTCCTTTTTAATTTTAATTTTGCCGAACTCCAAATCTATGTCGTCGCGGACAATGATAATATTTTCAGTTTTTATCTTAAAGAAACTTTTTATTTTTTTGACTGCCTCGCCGGAATTATTAATAAAAGTTAGGGGCAGAGCCAAAATAATTTTTTGATCATTTCGGTTGACGGTTTTTAAGGAAGTCGACAATTTTGGATTATTGTTAAATTTTTCTTGGTCAATGTTCTCGCCATATTCTTGAACGATTCTCTGCCCGATATTGTGGCGATTATGTTCGTATTTTTCTCCCGGGTTTCCCAGACCGATAATTAAGATTGAGTTCATATAAAAATTCGTAATTAATAATTAGTAATTAGTAATTCGTAATGTCTTGCCTATAAATATTAATCGGTGTTCCCCAAAGCTGGTCTTTCTCGCGCAAGTATTTTTCAATCATATTAAATTGGGCTGGATTGATTAATTTCCGGGCCAGCATTTTTTTAGGAATTTGAATAATCAATTTTGGAGGATGCGTGGCGACCTGGGTTAATTCGCATTTTTTTAATTTTTCATTGTCAGTCTTTCTGGCTATTTGATTAATGGCTTTTTCTAATGTTTCTCTGTCGAATTCATGTTCACGATTTTTTTTGACTTGCCACGCCAGATCCATTAAGGCATCAATATTTTTACCAGTTTTAATGGAAATAAAGATAATTGGCGCCCACCAGGCCATGGGCAACATTACTTGATAATAGAGTATTTTTTGTTTCATTGTTGATTCTATGTTTTCTTTAAGCAAATCAATTTTATTGACCGCAATAATTAAACCCTTGTTTTTACTGACGGCAAATTCGGCCAAAGCTTTTTCTTGGTGTCCGATAGGTTCGTTGATATCTACCAAGAGTATAACCACGTCAGTTCGTTCAATTATTTTTAAAGATCTTTTCACTCCCAGCCTTTCAACGTCTAATTTTATTTTTGATTTTTTTCTGATGCCAACCGTATCAATTAAAAGAATCGGGCCGCGCGGATCAGCCAGCAGACTGTCTTGCGGTTCGCGCGTGGTGTGAGGGACAGGAGAGACAATTACTCTTTCTTCTTTTAATAAATAATTAACCAAACTGGATTTTCCGACATTAGGCTTACCGACAATGGCCAATTTAAACGAGCGGATGGTTGTTTTTTCTTCTTCTTTGTTTTTTTGCGGGCCAAGCTTCTTGGTTATAGCATCAAGTAGGTCGCCGATACCCAAGCCACTTACCGCTGAAATTGGTATCGGGGCGCCTAATCCATAAGTTAAATATTCTTGATTAAAAATGACATTAACGTCGCGCGGAGAATCAACCTTATTCAAAACAAAAACATAAGGAATTTCTTCTTGTTTAATAAATTTGGCAATCTCTCGATCGATTGGATTGGCCGCGCCTCGCGCGTCGGTGATAAAAATAACCAAACTTGATTCCCCGATGGCTTTAATAATGTTTTTCTTGACTTCTTCATTAATAATTTCTTGAGGGTTTTGCGGTTGTATTTTTTTGCCGAGACGAGGCATTTTGGTGTCAAAAAATCCCCCGGCGTCAATTAGGGTAAATTTTTTATTGTTCCATTCGGTTTCTGCGTAATTGCGATCGCGCGTGGTGCCGGCAATTTTAGAAACTAAAGCGCGCTCTTCGCCGATTATTTTATTGAAAAGCGTCGATTTTCCCACATTAACACGGCCGATCAGAGAAATTTTAATCGCGCCAGATTTCGTGTTTATTATCAAGTGAGCGAGGGGACAGGAAACATGTTTTCTGTCCCGAGCGAACGCGGATAACACAGGGTTAATACCCTTTATTTTCTTTTTTTTCTCGTTTGTATTTATGGGCATATAGATTATTTTACTATAATCAGAAGGTGATTTACTTTATCCGGAAAATAATTATTTAAATAATCGGGGATATCTGTCTTGATAGAAACATTATTTATGACTTGTTTTATTTTTTCCAGAGAAGGAGACGAAGGGTTTTTGGTATAAACAATCGAGCCACTAAAGCTTTTGACAGGGGAATTGCCTATTTTTGGCACAACCAAGCCCGCGGTCTCCAGTTTTTTCTTGGTAGCGGCCGCCAAACCATTAATGGCTGTACCGTTAAGAACTACGACGCGGTTATCATAATTGATAATATCGTCATTGTTGCCGCCGATTACGGGGAGATTGCCGACTTCTGGAATAGTCGCGGCCTGGCTATTTGAATCAATTGAATTTGTTTTATTATTTCCTTGTTCGGTAGTGGCCGAAGACTTCTGGTCAAAGATATTCTTGGCGATTTCGGCCATCTCTTTAAAATTACCGCTTTTGGTTTTTAAAACATAAGCGCCCGCGCTATTAGTATCGGCGTACAAAATGTCATTCGGCGAACCGTCATAAACATAATTGATAATTTTTTCTTCATTTATTTCATTAAGGATTTTTGCTAATCGAATCAGTTCGGGAAAATTAAGATTGGTTGTTATTTTATCGCTTAAAATATTGTAAAGTTGTAAAATTTTCTGCGGGCGAGAAGCTATGTTTTGTTCCATTATTTTTTTATAAATGGCAGAAATGATTTTTTGTTGCCGTTTAGCTCGGGCGAAATCAGACCCTTCGTCGTTGTTGCCGTGCCGAGATCGAGCATATTGAAGAGCGCGTTGGCCGCTCATTAATTGCAGTCCTTTTTCAAAACTAACTACTCGATAGCTGTAATTAGAGCCGGGGAACTGGGTGTCCACGAACCTGCGTTCAACGTTAATTTCTACTCCGCCCAACATGTCAATTAAATCTTCAAAGGCGGAAAAATTAACAGTGATCCAATAATGGACCGGTAAATCTAAAATATTTTCTACAACCTGGCTGGTTAGCTTTCCTCCGTTTTGATTATTATTCTCGCCGAGGGAATTGGCTGCGTTAATTTTTTGCCAACCGTAATCAGGAACAGGCACATAAAGATCGCGGGGTATGGATATTAAGCTAAGAAGTTTGTCTTGGGGCTTTATCGAGGCCAGAATTATAGTGTCGGTTAAATAAGGTCCTTCGTGTTCAACGCCGCCTATTCCCAGAATTAAAATATTGGCGCGGTTGTAAAGTTCGCCTTTTAATAATTTGTCTTGTTTAATGGCCAGCCTTATCACGCCTTCCCAAAAAGATAATTTGCCAAGATTGGGAAGAAGGTCGTTGCCGGAATACATAGTATTCGTATAGAAAAATACGCCAATCACAAGGATAACGGCAACAATCTTTAATAAATTTTTGAGAGGCCCTAAGAATACATTTTTCCTTTTAACGGGTTCTTGATCCGAAATTTCCGTTAATTTTTTAACCCCGTCAATCAGGTTTGGTTGATATTTATTCATATATCATTTTAACCCCAGTGGTAGTCCGCGACTTGTCGGGACACTACGGGGCAGGCATTTTAATATGATAACATTTTAACAAAAAAATAAAAAAATAACAAGAAAAATATATACTACAACACTATAAATGCTTCTATAGCTTAGCGGGGTGTGGATAACTTTATATATAATAAATTTTATATTTATGGTAGAATTATTCTATAATAAATTAAGTAAACCTTACTCATAGTCTATGACAAAAAAGAAAGCAATTAAGAAAATTAAAAAAACCAAAAAGGGCAAACGAGGCTTTACATTGGTTGAGTTATTGGTGGTTGTGGCTATTATCGGCTTAATGGCTGCTGTCGCGCTTGTAGCTTTAAATAGCGCAAGGCAAAAGGCGAGAGATGCCAGACGCGTGGCTGATATTCGCCAAGTGCAAACAGCTTTAGAAATGTATTATTCGGATCAGAATGGTTATCCGTCCGGTACCAATATTATGATTGGTAATACGGCTGGTGCGGCAGGAGCTTGTATTGATAATGCTGGCATGACTGCAGCTTGTAGTGGTACTGTCTATATGGCCAGAACTCCGTCTAATCCTGCACCAACCAACGATGGCAGTTGTGCAGTTGCTAGTTACCTTTATAATTCCGCCTCTAATACTACCTATCAAATTCAATATTGTTTAGGCGCGGCGACCGGTTCGTTAACCGCGGGCAATCATACTGCTACTCCGGCTGGTCTGTAAATATTCGAAAAATCAAATTTTGTATAAACAAAATACGGCTTCCAAGCCGTATTTTATTTATATGTTCCCCGCGTCAAATTTTTGGTGCGGGGTTGATTTATTTTTTATCTAGGGAGCGAAGCCCCGTAGAGAATTTTGAGAATAATTATTTTTTTAAGACGAAGTCTTAAAACTCAAAATTCTTCTACGAGGTTGATTTCTCTCTCCATTTTGCTAAACTTTATCCACTATGTTCAGCGCAAGAGGAGAGAAAATAATTGATCGCATAATAGAAATAAATATTTTATTATTGGTGTTTTTGATGCCAATAACCTCTATTTTTTTTATTTTAACTGATTTTTTTGTTTTTGAAAGTTGGACGATCAACGATTTCTTTTTGGTAAGCTTTCTGACCGAAACGCTTTTATTGTTTTTTTTAATTAAAGTTTTATCTTTTGGTTTAGAGATTAAAAAGAAATTACTAGTTTATTTAATGCCGTTTATTGTTTTTGTTTTGGTTTTATGTTTAAGCACATTTTTTTCTCGAGCTCCGTGGCATAGTTTTTGGGGATTGAAAGAAAGGCAAATGGGCTTGATAACCTGGCTTCATTATCTTGTCTTTTTCACTATCACGCTTTTTAGCATAAAAACGCAAAAACAAGTTAAGCGAATTTTGTGGGCAATTATAGCGGCGGCTGCTATTGTTTGTGTCTATGGCTTTTTGCAATTTATCGGTTTAGATTTTCAGCGGTGGGAGGAAGAAGTTTATTTGACCGGCCGGATTTTTTCCACTTTTGGCCAGCCCAATTTTTTAGCCAGCTACTTGTTATTGGTTTTCCCGATTTCTGTTTTTGGGGCGATATTTTCTAAAAAAAGCGCTATTAGGATCAGCTTGGTCTGTTTGTCGATCACCATATTATTCTGTTTGATTTTTACCTTAAGTCGTGGAGGATGGATTGGTTTTGTTGGGGAAGTATTGTTGTTTTTAATGATCTATCTCTGGGTAAAAAAACATAAAAAGATCATTTGGTTTATTTTGTCGGCATTGTTATTATTGGTTGTTGTTGTTTTAGTATTAAATTTATTTTTTAAGCCGGCCGATCTGACCTCAATTTATAAAGGCGTTACGATGGGTAATTATTCGCCGCTGGTTTTTTTGAAAGATAGAATTATAGGGTTAATATTTTTTAATCAAGGAAGCGGCTCGGCTCGTTTATTTTGGTGGTCTAAGGGGTTAAAACTTTTTACAGAAAGACCAATCTTGGGCTATGGATTAGAGGCTCAACGCTATATATTCCCGTATTTTTATGAACCGAAAGTGGCGATTTTCCAAACCATTAATTCTTATGTTGATCGGGCGCATAACGAAATTATAGATCTTTTACTGGTCAGCGGTTTAATGGGGTTAACGGCTTATATTTATTTAATCATTCATATTTTAAGATTTATTTTCAGAGATTTGAAAAAAGATATAGACAATTATTTTTCGTCGGAAAATTGTTTGCCTTTGGCGCTTTTAATTGGTTTATTCGGTTGCTGGATTTCTCATCAGTTTAGTTTCGCGGTAGTTTCTGCGGGTTTTTATATTTGGCTTTTCACGGCTCTTATCGGCGTAATTATTCTTAATAAAAAAAACAACGGAGAAAGATTATTTAATTTTAAGTTGACGACACCGTTAAGTTTAAAAATCTTTATCATAATTGTAATTATTTTTTCGCTTTCCTGGTTTAACTGGCGACACAATATCAGTTTTTATTTGTCAGATCATTATTTTTTAAAAGCCGTGAGGGCCCTTTACCAAGAAAATTGGCCGATGGCTTTGGATAATTATCAAAGAATTTTAGTTTATCAGTCCAATATGCCATCCTACCGTCAAAAGTTAGCCATGGATCTATGGCAAGGGGTCAAATTTTATCCGGATAAAATTTCAAAAGAAAAAATCTTAGAAATGGCAGTTAAAATTCTTGAGGATATCCCGGCGAAAGAAAGAAATTTTGAAGTCAACGCTCATTTGGCGAGAATTTTGACTGAGCTTAATACTTATCAAGACAAACCAGATTATGTTAAAACAGAGAAAGCCTTTGAGTATTTGGCGAGTTTGTCGCCGCGAATGGCCGGCATTTATAATGACTGGTGCCAATTTGAAATGATTAGGGCTGATTATGAAAAGGCAAAGGAAATGTGCTTAAAAGCCTTGTCTTTGTACGCCAATTCGGACGATCCATTTATGGGCTATGAGCAAGCGCGGCCGCTTAGAGATGAGATGAGCCAAGTTTATAAAAAGCTCGGCGATATTCATTTCGTAGCCGGGAAAAACAAAGAGGCGATTGATAACTACAAAACTTCGTTGCGTTTAAATCCAAAGACGATAGCCACTTATAAGAGCATCGGAGATGTTTATTATAAGGAGGGCAAGCTTGATGAAGCTTTAAAATATAATTTACATGGCTATGTTTTAAATCCTCAGGACCCGAATTGGCCATTTGCTATTGCTTTGTTGTATTATGAGAAAGGATATATAATCAAGGCCAAAGAATATGGGCAAAAAGCTTTAACCCTCGCGCCTACGGACCCGGAAATTAAACAATTTTTAAACAAATTGAAATAAAATGCGCAAAATATTCTCAAAAATTAAGCGGTTAGCTCTTTATTTAAAAATTAAGGGTTTCGCGGGCACCTATAATTATATATTTTATTATTTTATTTGGACTAAAAAATGGGCGCAAAAATTATTATTACCCCTTATAAATTATCCGCCATTTTTGGAAATAGAAATTACTACCCACTGTAATTTAAAATGCGCAATGTGCGAGCACACTTATTGGCACGAACCAATTCGTGATATGACATTTCAAGAATTTAAATCAATTATTGATCAATTCCCGCGACTGAAATGGATTGGTTTAACTGGAATTGGCGAGAGCTTTCTTAATCCAAACTTTTTAGAAATGTTAAAATATGTTAAATCTAAATCTATTTATGTTGAACTTTATGATAATTTTATTTTTGTTACGTCGGGAATCGCCAAGGAATTAATTCGATTAGGCGTTGATCGGATAATTGCTTCGGTCGACGCGGCCACCGGAGAAACCTATGAGAAAATAAGAGTCGGCGCTAATTTTAATAATGTTATTAATAATTTAAAAACATTTATTAATTTGAAGAGAGAGATGGATTCGCATTTCCCGGAATTAGATTTTCATTTTATTGTTTCTAATGTTAATTTTCGCGAAATTCCAGATTATGTTGATCTGATATCTTCGCTCGGCGCCTCAGGGAGCAAAATAATTTTTACCCGCGTTTTGCATTGGTTCAAAGAAATAGAGAGCCTTAGAATAGACCAAGTTCCGGCAGCTATTCTTCGGGCGGCTGAAGAAAAAGCGAAAAAATTAAATTTAAGAGTCGCGCTGGGATCCGATGTGTTATCTCAAAAACCATTAATCAATGAATGCAAAGAATGGATTATGCCCTTCATTTTTGCCACCGGGCATGTAATTTCTTGTTGCGCCGCCAATGAAGCGAACCGGCGAGATTTCCAGAAAGAAACAAGCTTTGGTAATATTTTTGAAAAACCATTTAGAGAAATTTGGAATTCTAATGCTTATAAAGATTTTCGCCGATCAATTCGTCGGGGAATTGCCCCTGTTCAATGCCGAAATTGTCCGATTTACAAAATTGATTAACTTTTATGAAATTATTATTTGTTAATCCTTATTTTAAAAATAAAGTTTATGCTCCAACCTTGGGATTGGGATTTTTAGCTACTTATATTAAGAATCATGTTGATTGCGAGGTGGAAATAATAGAACCAGTTAAAGAAAGGTTAGATAGACATCATTTATTGGAAAAAATAAAAAATATCAATTATCTTGGTTTGACCTGTTATACCGAATCAAGGTTCCAGTGTTTTGATTTCGCCGAACAAGCAAAAAAAATAAACCCGAACTGCAAGATTATAGTTGGCGGTCCGCATGCTACGGCCCTAGACGTAGAAATTTTAAAGCATTATTCTTTTATTGATATTGTGGTGCGACGAGAAGGAGAAGAGGTTTTGCTAAAAATTTTAAAAAATTATCCCCTGGACCAAATAAATGGCATTACTTGGCGCAAAGATAACGAGGTGGTTCAGAATTATGATCAAGTTTTAGAAGAAAATCTTGATTTGTTTTATCTCGATTATTCTTTTATTTATCCCGAAATTTATAAATGGAAAGACAATGAAATTCCATATAAATTTCAGCGGTTAAAAAATCTGCCCATTATTGCTTCTCGCGGCTGTCCTTTTCGTTGCGCATTTTGCGCGGCCAGCCGACAATGGGCTGGTATTTGGCGAGGCGTGTCGCCAGACAAATTATTTGAAGAAATAAAATTTTTGGTTAATCGATACGAAATTCGTTATTTTCGTTTTTATGACGCTCTTTTTATCGGCGATGAAGCCCAAATTTTTAAATTTTGTGATTTGCTTGAACAATATGGGCTAGATATCAAATTTAGAATAGATATTCGCGTTGGCACAAGCAGAGCTGTTTTAAAAAGATTGCGCGAAGTTGGTTGTGAAGTCGTGGGATTTGGCATTGAAAGCGGTTCAGACAAGGTCCTCCAGATCATTAATAAACGAATTACCAGAAAACAAATAGAGGAAACGATAGATATTTGTCGCTCTCTTAATTTTTGGATGATCGGATTTTTTATGATTTCTTTGCCGGAAGAAACGCCAGAGGATTTTGACAAAACAGTTGAATTGTTTGATTCTTTTGATGTTTTTAATTTGCAATTCTTTAAAATTCATCCTAATACGGCATTTTATGAGGAACTTAAGAAAAGAGGAGAGATTAATGACGAAATATGGTTTGATAAAAACTATGAAGAGGAAATTTATTATAGCCGTGAACTATTTAAAAGCGCCAAATTTAGTCGCCGAGCCACAGAGATAATGATTAAACGTTTTTATATAAGGCATAATCTAAAAAATCCGACGCTGGTTATCAAAAGATTTGGTTTGGCGAATGGTTTATTTGTATTAACCTCTTCTCTTGTTCAATGGTTATTACTAAAAAATAAAATATCAGCCAAATTTTTGGAATTAATGAAAGGTTATAAATATTAAGAAGTTGTCGAGCCTATTTAATTTTTTTATGAAATCAACTCGAATCGCCTTGATAGCGCCGGGCAAAAATAAAGAATTCGCCGTGCAAGAGCCTTTAAATTTAGGTTATATCGCGGCTTTTTTAGAACAACACGGTCTTGAGGTAAAAATTTTTGATCAGTTGGCAGGACAGAATGTTTATCAAGAAATAGAAAAATTTGGACCGGATATTGTCGGCATCACCGGCACCACGCCGGTTATTACTGAGGCTTATAAAATTGCTGATTTTTGTCGGCGGAATAATATTTTAACCGTGATGGGCGGCGTGCATGTTAGTGTTCTGCCGAACGAAGCCTTAAAATATGCAGACATTGTTGTTAAAGGAGAAGGAGAATTGGCGATGTTAAAAATTATTAAAGAAGGGATAAGGTCCGGAATTGTTTCCGTTCCCTATATAAAAGATTTAGACGAAATACCAGCGCCGGCCAGACGTTTAATGCAAACAGAATTCTATCTTTCTACTAAAGACAGAATTCAAGAGAGCTATTTATATTTTGCGCCGCTACACTCAAGGGTCGCTTCTATAATTGCCAGCCGAGGTTGTCCGTATAATTGTATTTTTTGCCATAATACTTGGCGCGGTATGCCATATAGATTCCATAGCCCGGAAAGAGTAATCTCCGAAATAAAGTCTTTGATAAAAGATTATAATATAAATGCCCTATTTTTTATTGATGATAATTTATTCGTTAATAAGCCCTGGCTTAAAGAAATTTGTCAAAGAATCATCGACGAGAAAATAGACATTGTCTGGGGTTGTAATGCCAGAGTTGATAATTTAGATTTAGATATATTAAAAATTGTTAAGACGGCCGGTTGTCGGCAATTAACTTTTGGTTTTGAAAGCGGTTCGCAAAGAATTTTAGACATTCTTAACAAAAAGACAACAGTTGAACAAAATGCCCAGGCTGTTAAAATATGCAAGACGTTGGGCGTTTTGGCTACCGGCACATTTATTATCGGCAATCCGACAGAAACTATCGAAGATATAAGATTAACTCAGCGGTTTATTAGAGAAAATGATATTGATAATTATGGAGTTTGTTTGGCTACGCCTTATCCGGGCACAGTTCTTTGGGGTTGGTGTCAGAAAAAAGGATTAATCCCGAACAATTTAAAATGGGACGATTTTAATTTTCGAGCGTTGCCAATCCGCGTTTGCGAGTCAATATCGGAAAAAGAATTATTGAGGCTATATGAGGAAACCGCCTATTTAATTAAACCGCGCCGAAGCCCCATTTTATTGCAACGAGCATTGCGCGAATTTTTGCGCCACCCCTTTAAAAGTTTTTATAAATTTTCAAAATATCCATCTAGAATTCCTAATATGCTAAAAAGATTAAGAATATGATTTTAGTTAATCCTTCGGCGAGGGTAAATAAAGAAATACCCAATTTGCAATTGGCGTATATTGGAACAATTTCCAATTCAAAGATTATTGATTTAAACACGCGACCGGAGACGGCCGACCGTTTTTTGGACTGCCGAACCGATATTTTGGCTACTTCGGTTCAATCGCGAACTTATGGCCAGGCGGAAAAAATTGCCAAGCTATACAAAGAAAAATATCCGAGCTCGCGAATCGTTTCTGTTTCCGGGATTATTGACATTGAATGCTGTTATCCTTTCTTAAAATTAAAACAAGACTTAAGTTTTAATCAGCCGTTTGATGATAATTTGCCGTTTCCAAGATACGAGCTCTTTGATTCTTTTGAAGTTTTTAAAAAACATTGGCAAATAGGGGATTGGCCGTACGCGATTATGACCTCACAGGGCTGTCCTTATCAATGTATTTATTGCGCGGCCCGCGACAGGCCTTGGCGAGCTCGGAGCGTTGAAAACTGTTACCAGGAATTAAAACAAGCCAAAGAAAAATACGGGATTAAAACATTTCAAATTTTAGACGACTGTTTTAATTTAAAACCCGAAAGAGTCATTGAATTTTGCCATAAAATAAAAGGATTAAATTTATCCTGGTATTGCAGTAATGGTTTGCGAGTTAATAGTTTTAATGAAGAGTCGGCCAAAATAATGGTTGATGCGGGTTGCAAAGAAGTAAGCTTCGGCATTGAGTCAATTGACGACGGAATTTTGACGAATATCAAAAAGGGCATCACTCCGGCACAAATTGAGAAAGCGATAAAAATTGCCAAAAAATATTTTCGTTTTGTCAATAGTTTTTTTATTATCGGCTTGTCCGGCTCAACTTATCAGAAAGATTTGTCCACTTTGCATTGGACATTGAAGCAAGGCATTAACGCCCATTTCAGTTATTATTTGCCTTTTGACAAATTAATGCGATTAGATGAGACATTTTACGGCAAATTATCCGGCCCAATTTCCGACGCCTATCCTAAAAAATCGCAAAGACGAATTAGCGATTTAACAGAATTTATGCGAGGCGAGCCGTCTGGCCATTCTTGGAAAGAGAGGGCGTTAATTACCGGCCAGGCGATTTTTAGATACGACTTGTTATATTTACCTTTATATATAAGGGCGGGCGCTAAAAGATTAATCAGCAAGATTAAATCAAAAATATGGCAGTAAATAAATTTGTGTCACAACTTTCTAAACAGCCTGGGAGTAATTTTATGCGGGCTCTCGGCCAAAGTAATAATCTAAAAGAAAAAATCGGTCAAGGCGAGAATTTGATTATATTTTTAGGCAGTTCCGGGGCGGGTCGGGACACGGTTTTAGAAAATTTCCAGGCTTCAATTAAACATTCGGAAAGAATCAGAAGGATCACCACTCGTTCAAAGCGACTGAATCGGCTGGATCGGGCCAGGCTGATTTTTGTAAATAAAAAGAATTTTTTGAATATGTTAAAAAGCGGCGAGATACTTTTCGCTTGCCACTACCGGGCTAATAATGAATTTTATGGAATTAGTAGGGCCGAACTTTTGAAACTCAAAAATCAGAGTAGGACCTATCTTTTTGAATGCACCTTATTAAGTTTGCCGCTCAAAAAATTATTGCCCAAAGCAAAATTAATAGTTTTGATTCCCCCCTCGTTTGATTTTTTAAAAAAACGGCTAATGGCCAGAGACGCCAAAGATTGGCGTAAGCGTTTTAAAAATTCTCGTTTAGAAATCCAAATAATTTTAAAAAATATTAAAGAAATGTTTAGGGCGGGCTTTGTTGATTTAGCCTTGACTAATTCGGATTCAAAAGAAACGGTCTTAAAAATAAAAAAGGCTTTGAGAAATAAAAGATACGCCAATCAATTACAGCAAGAGTTTTTTGAACAAATCAAAAATCATGAAATCTAATAAAATTCAAAAAATACTTCATATCACTGACGCTTTGCCAGATTATCATTCAGTTTGGGGCGGAGCGGAAAAAGTTGCTTTTCGCCAGATTAAAATGTCGATCACGCTTAATAATTTTAAAGTTTTTGTTGTGGGAACAAAACCAAGCAAACGGGTTGAAGAAAATTTTAATTTCTTTTCAATTTTGACCACAGAGAGTTTTCTGCCCCCAAAAATCGGTCAGCTGGTTTCGGCTTTTAAAAATCAGATTATTCCTTTTGATCTAATTTCTTTTTTTTCGTTATTATATATTTTATTAAAAATCCGACCGCATATCATTCATCTTCATAAAACAGCTAAAATATCTTTAACCCCGATTATCGCGGCGAAGCTATTCAAGATCCCTGTTATTTTAGCTATTTATGATTATTGGTATTTTTGTCCGAATCGCTTGTTAATTGATAAACAAGCGAATCCTTGTTATCGTTTCCACGGTCAATGGTGTAAAAATTGTTCTTCTCTTGAGAATCGGTCTTTGTTAAAATTTTTGTCTATTTTTCGACGAAAAATTTTCGACCTCTTTCTGTCAAAGGTAGACAGATTTTCTGTTCTCTCTGGGTCGTCCGGCGATTTGGCGGCTAAATATTTTGGCAGCAAAAATAAGATTTTCTTGGTTCGCCAATTGTCCATTAGCAAAGAAATCAATCGTTCTGTACCGATAGAACCGAACTCCATTTTTTTTAATGCCTGGATGTTGCCCCATAAAGGCGTTCATATTGTGGTCCGGGCTTTTTTTGAAGTTTTAAAAAAGATTCCCCAAGCGAAACTTTATATGGCCGTGAAAGACGCGGGCAATTATTCAGATAACAATTATTATCAAGAAATTATCCGCTTGATCAAAGAATTAAATTTAAAAAACAATATAGTAATAATTGAAAAACCCGATCATCAGGAATATTTAAATCTTATTAGTAGAGCTAATATCGTAGTGGTGGTCGAGCAATGGGAGAATATGGCGCCAACCACTCTGGCTGATGCGATGAGTTTTGGCAAAGCAATCGTTGCTTCAAATATCGGCGGTTTGCCGGAAATGATGAAAAACGGAGACGGTGGCTTATTGGCCAATCCTAAAGATCCCCAAGATTTTGCCGCGAAAATAATTAAAATTTTATCCGATTCATCTTTGGCCGAAGAATTTGGGCAAAGGGCGATAAAAAATATAGGAGAATATGGTTCAGAAGATATTATAAAAAAACAGCTTTTAAGTCTTTATCAATTTTGATTTATGATTATTGCTATTGACGCCCGAGCCTTGGTCAGTCAAAAACCGGCCGGCAAAGAAAAATTTACTATAAATATTCTGGAGGAATTGTTTAAGTTAGATCGCCAGAATCAATATATTCTTTATTTGACTCGCGATTGTCAGCGTTCTTTGCCAGGAAATTTTTTAAAAAAGGTTATAAAAGCGCCGAATATTTTTTGGCACCTTTTTGTCTTGATTGATTTAATTTTTAAAAAACCCGATTTATTCTTTGCTCCATTAAGTTATATCGTCCCGTCCCTGAATATTTTCAGTAAAAATATTATCATTGTTTATGATTTATGTGTTTTTTTGCCGATTAGAACAGGGGTCAATTTTAAAACTAGCTTATTGGAAAGAATGTTTTTAGGGATAGCCGCTAAAAGGGCGGAAAAAATTATTACCATTTCGGAGAGTACCAAAAAAGATATCGCGAAGTATTTTAGAATAAACCCTTCAAAAATATTAATAACTTATCCCGGCTTGAATCAAAATATTGCCATGGGCGACAATTCACGAGAAATATTAAACAAATATAATCTTCCGCCCGATTTTCTTTTGTTCGTCGGCACCCTTGAACCAAGGAAAAATATCGTCAGATTAATTGAGGCATACCATAGATTAATTATTAATTACCAATTACTAATTACTAATTTTAAATTGGTGATTGTCGGCAAAAGGGGCTGGCATTATCAGGAGATTTTTGAAAAAGTTAAAAAATTGCAGTTGGAAAATAGAGTAGTTTTTCTCAATTATGTGTCTGATGAAGATTTGCCCTATTTATACAATAGCGCCGCTTGCTTTATTTATCCTTCATTATACGAAGGTTTTGGCTTGCCCGTTCTAGAAGCAATGGCTTGCGGTTGTCCGGTTATTACTTCTAATGTTTCTTCGTTGCCGGAAGTGGTGGGTGAAGCGGGAATTTTGATTGATCCTTATAATATTGACGAAATTGCCGAGGCTTTGCAAAAAGTTTTAACCGACGAGAATTTGCGTCAAGAATTAAAACGAAAAGGACTTGAACAAGCCCGAAAATTTTCTTGGGAGAAAACAGCTCGAGGAATTCTAAAAATTTTATGTGGTTAGACGATTTTTTAAGGAAATTGCGTTTTAGAGAAGCCCGAAAATTTATTCGCGAAGGCGATATTCTTTGCGATATAGGTTGTGGTTCAGGAGCTTTTTTACTACAATCAAGCAAGGGTCGGCTAACAAAGGGGATAGGGATAGACAAAAAAACGGCCACTTTTCGCTCAGAAAATTTAGAATTGATTAATTCTAAATTAGAGCAAGAAATCCCTTTATCTGACAACAGCGTTGATTGTGTCACTATGCTGGCCGTATTAGAACATTTGATTTATCCAACCGCGATTTTGAAAGAATGCTTTCGCATTTTAAAAAATGGCGGGCGCTTGATTATCACCGCTCCGACGTCGAGAGCAAAATTTGTTTTAGAGTTGCTGGCTTACCGGTTGAAATTATTGGATCAATCAGAAATTAGAGAGCATCTTAATTATTTTTCCCTTAACCAGATTAGGGGGTTGTTGGCGGGAATAGGATTTAAGATTATCGTGGCTAGGCAATTCGAACTCGGTTTTAATAATTTTATTATTGCTAAAAAATGACACTTTCTATTATTATTCCCGTCTATAATGAGGCGAAAACTATTTTAGAGATTTTAAATCGCGTGGAGGCGGTTAATTTTGGTATGGAACGGGAAATTATTGTTATTGACGACGGATCAACGGATGGCACCACTCAATTATTAGAATCCAGAATAAAGAATCTAGAAACTGGAATCCGAACAATTTTTAAGGAAAGCAACGAAGGCAAGGGCGCGGCCCTACGCCGAGGTTTTCAAGAAGCCAAGGGCGATATTGTCGCTGTTCAAGACGCAGACTTAGAATATGACCCTAATGAGTTGTTAAATTTAATTAAGCCAATTTTGGAGGGGAGATTAGAAGTCGTTTATGGCTCCAGATTTTTAAAAAAAATTCATCATCATTATTTTCTTTTTTATCTGGGTAATCGTTTTATGTCTTTTTTGTATAAAATCTTTTACAACGCCAAAATTACCGATCCAATGACCTGCTACAAAATTTTTAAAAAAGATATTCTCAATAAATTTTCTTTGAGATCAGATGGGTTCGAAATTGAATCAGAATTGACGATAAATTTTTTGAAAGCCGGTTATAAAATTTTAGAGTTGCCTATTAGTTATCAAAGTCGCACTTTTCAAGAAGGCAAAAAAATAAATTGGAAGGATGGCTTGAAGTCAATTTGGGTTATACTGAAAATAAAGCTTGGTTTTTAATTTTTCCAGCCCAAGGCTGGTCCGCTTCGAGCGGAGAATTATCTTCATATGTTAAATTTTTTGAAAAGTTACATTTTCTCCGCCCCAGAACAGTATTTTTATATTAATATTATTCCCAATATTAAAATATATCGCTGGCCAGATAGTTTATATTTTTATGCTATTTTGTTGCTGGTTTTACTCGCGGTGTTAATCATTTATTTCAATCAAAAGAAAAATTTTAGTTTTAATAAAATATTTTTAGCGATTATTTTGTTTTTCTGGTTATTATCTTCGGTTCATTGGTTCGCCGTTCAAATAAATTGGTTAATACAAGATTTTAAAATTTTGAGTCCCAGAAATCTTTCGGATCGACAAGCGATCATGTCAGCTAAATTTTTGCTTTCAAGCGGCATGAATGGCGATTGGCCAAGGTTTCATAGTTTTTTATTAAGTGTTAAGCGAGAGCTTCCACTCGGATCCAGCGCTTTTCTTCTCCCCGATTATCCTGTTTTTAAGGTTTGGGCAAAGTATTGGCTTTATCCAGAAATCCGTTTAAAAGAAAATTTGCCGGTCGATTATTTAATTCTTTTTAATGTTAAATTAACCGAAGAGCCGGAGAACTTCGAAATTTTTAAAAGCTTCGGCTCCGGTTTTGAAATTTGGAAATACGTTCCGCCGCCGGCGGAAATTACGAATTAAAAATTACGAATTATAAATTTTGAATTTTTAAGCTCCAATTTCGAAACAATTTCTAATTTCTAAATTTAAAATTAAAAATTCTGCCCCCCATTTGTTTCTAAATTCTAAATTAAAAATTATTTCTATGTCTTTATTTTTATCTCTCATTATCCCGTTGATTCTCGGTTTTTGTGTTCTTAATTTATTTTTTTATGCCACCCCTTATTTTATAAAGCGTTCACTGGATAATGAAAGATGTAATATCTTGGAATTTTTTATTTGGTCTTACGGTTTAGGATTTGGGTTAATAACCCTATTTATTTTTATCCTCGGTCTTTTTGGTCTACCGTTCAATTTATGGATTTTCAATTTTCCTTTTTTGGTTTTTCTTTTGATTAATATAGTCATTGTTTTTGTTAAAAAACACTTGGCTGTGCGGTTTTATTTCCCGGCCATTAGAAAGTTCTCATTCATTGAAATTGTCCTCGTTTTGATTATTTTTTTCGAGATATTTTTTGCTTTATCTGAATCAGTATTGCGGCCAGTTATTAATTTTGACGCCATTGCCCAATGGGGCTGGAATGCCAAGGTTTTATTTTTTGAAACCCCTCAATTTTTTGATTCGCACTCAAGTTTATTTTTGGGCGGGGTGCACATTAATTATCCATTGCATGTTCCGCTTTTAATGAATTGGTTTTATTTTTGGCAAAAACCGATGGGTGATATGGCATTTTTAAAACAGATTAATACTAGCCTCATCAATGATGCCACGGTGAATTTGTTGTTTTCTTTATATTTTTTATTGCTCATTGGTTTAATCTATTTTTCTCTTCGGCGAATCGTCTCCCGAAAATTATCCCTTTTATTTACGATGATTTTATCAACCCTGCCGCTCATAAATTACCACAGCTTTAATGCTTATGCCGACCTGCCGCTTGCTTTTTATTTCACCGGCGCGGCCGTGTTTCTGTTTTTCCATTTTCAAGATCAAAGGAAGCAATGGCTCATTTTAAGCGCGATTTTTTCCGGCCTGGCCGCTTGGACCAAGAGCGAAGGATTGTTTTTGGCAATTATTATTTTTATAGTTCTGTTCTTATATTTATTAAAAGAGAAAAAAATACGCAGTCATTTCAAAGATTTGGCCGTGTTTTTTGTTATTTTTTCCCTTATCTTTTGGCCGTGGATGTTTTATAAATTATTCTACGGGTTGGGCTATAGTAATATAGCTAATGATGGTTCTAGTTTGGTAAAGTTTCATCCAGAAATATTTTTACCGGCTCTAAACCAATTGTTTTTATCTCATTCTTTTAATATATGGGCTGGGTTATTTTTCCTAATTTTATTTTTGAAAATAAAATGTCTGAAAAATAATTATAATTTCTATGTTTTATTGGTTATTTTGGGATCAAGCCTGTTTTATTTTTTAATTTATTTTTTTACATCAGCCTTCCAATTTGCGATCGATGGCACAGTGGTCGGACGAAATTTCATCGCCATAGCTCCTTTGTCGATTTTTTTGGCGGCCAATCTCTTAAGGCCGGAATAATTTTGAAGCCCGAATTTTTTAAATGTTATAATGTTATAATGCTATAATGCTTCACACTCCAAACTCCAGGGAATACTTTGCTAACTGCTAATTTTTCTATATAATATAATCCATGTCTTATCTTATTTACATTATAATTTTCCTCTTCGGTTTGGCGATCGGCAGTTTTATAAATGCCCTGATATATCGTCTTTATAACCAGAAGCCAATTGTTGGGCGGGTGCGCTCAGAGTGTCCGCATTGCGGCCATATTTTGGCTTGGTATGACTTAATCCCGATTTTAAGTTTTATTATGTTGATTGGTCGCTGTCGTTATTGCCAAAAAAAGATTTCTTGGCAATACCCAGTGGTTGAGCTGACGACAGGATTTCTCTTTGTAATTATTTTTTTCAACACGCTCAACCAATTTTCTCCGCCAGCTGGCGGATTCAATTTTTCCGCCTTCGCCGAGGCTTCGGCGGACTGGCAATTTTCAATTATTCTTATTCGCGATTGGCTGATAATTTTTACTTTGTTATTTATTTTTGTTTACGACCTCAAATATCTTTTAGTTGAGGATATAGTGGTTATTCCGGCCGCGATTTTTTCTTTGATCGTTAATATTATTATCGGCGGGACGATTTGGAAACTTCTGTTGGCTGGCGGCGCGGCAGCTTTATTTTTCTTGCTTCAATATCTAATAACTAAAGGCAAAGGAATTGGCTTAGGCGATACGCGCATCGGTTTATTTATGGGTTTCGCGCTGGGCTGGCCCAATATTATCGTCGCCATTTTCTTTGCTTATTCAATAGGATTAATTGTCGGTTTGTTCCTATTGTTAACCCGAAGAAGAAAAATTGGCGCGCAGGTGCCGCTTGGGCCGTTTTTGGCAATGGGAACTTTCATCGCTCTTTTCTGGGGCGACTTGATAATAAAATGGTATTTGGACCGCTTGTATTTATGAACACCATAATCGCCATTCTATCGCGGGGAGATGATAATATTTCAATATTATGAAAAATAGATGTTATAATGTTATAATGTTAAAATGTTATAATGACCGCGGGGGCTTCACCCTTGTGGAATTGATTGTTGTTGTTTTTATTACCGCTATTTTAAGCACCCTAACATTTGCTAATTTTAGAACCGGCGAGCGCGCTAATATTTTAACAGCTCAAACGCAGAAGATAGCCAGTCTTTATCGTCAAGCCCAAGCCAAAGCTTTAAACGGCGAACTTATCGGTGGCGTCCGGCCAGATGCTTATGGTGTTTATATCGGCACTTCGCAAATCAATCTTTTTGCCGAAGATCATAGTAGTGACCCGCATCTTTATTGTTATGATAGCGGCAGCGACACATTGGTTCAATCAATCGATATCCCAAGTTATTTAACGGTTTCACCCAATGATTTAAGTGTGGTTTATACGCCATCTCAAGGGGGTGTATATTATGCCTTAACTTCCAATATTACAGGCGCCGCCTTAACTGCTTATCAAGACGTAAGCATTTACAACAATCAAGAAACCGTCCTTTCGAAAATTATTAGGTTAAGATCAACCGGACAGATAGATGTAAGGAATTAAAATTGCGAATTATAAATTACTAATTACGGATGAAAAATCGTAAGTCACAAAGTTTGATTGAAGTAATGGTGGCAATCGGCATCTTATTTAATGCCATTATTTCTATTATTTCTATGGCTTATTATACTTTACAATTGTCCGGGCAAGGGATGGAGGCCGTGATTAGCAGCGCTTTGGCGCGCGAAGGAATGGAAGTGGTTTATGCGATATACGGAGGCAATTTGTTAAACAGCGACCAGGTTTGGCCTTACGGATTGGCTACTAATGGAAATTATGTTGTGCAATATGATACTACCGCCCTATCAACCGCGGCTGACAATTCTACTCTTTCTGATTGCGCCAATTGTCAGTTGTGCGTTTCAGAAACTACAGGAATCTATATTAATTATAGCTCCGGTTGTCCGGGTGGTTATGTTTTAACGCCCCTGAGGAGAATGATAACCATCGCAGATGGTGATTCTAATAGTATTTGTGTCGACAGTTATTGTACGGGTGGCGCGCAAGTCGAAAAAAAGATCACCTCTTACGTTTATTGGCAACGTCACGGTCGGCCATATACGGCTCGCGTTGAAGCGCGCCTAACCAACTGGCACCGGTAATCATGATAACATGATAACATTATAGCATGCGAACATTATGAAAAGTAAAGAATTTTTTGAAGAATTAAAAAAGAAAATGGATGACTATGTCCATTTTGTTTATCGATTAACTCACCAATTTCCCAAAGATGAATTATATGGCGCGACTTCTCAAATTAGGCGGGCCACTTTATCCATAATCTTAAACTTTATTGAAGGATTTGCCCGTCAAAGAGAATCTGTTCAATTAAATTTTTACGAGATTTCTTACGGCTCTCTTAAGGAATCAAAATATTTGCTAAATTTTGCATTTAAAGAAAAATATATTTTAGAGAATGAATATTTTAAAAGCGTTAAAATGGCCGACGAGATTGGGGCTATGCTTTGGTTTATTATTATTGGTTTAAGAAAGAAAAATGAAAAATAGATGTTATAATGTTATAATGTTAAAATGTTATAATGACCGTCGAGGTTTCTCCCTTATCGAGATGATGGTTTCAGTAGCCATTATGTCTATTTTAATAATTTCTGCCGTCGGAGTTTATATTTATGTTATTGGTCCGCAGCAAAAGATTATTGCCGCCACCAATCTTCAACAAGACGGACAATTGGTGATGTCGGTTTTAGCCAAAGACATCAGGCAAGATTTAATCAATTACGATTATTACGCTGGAGGCATCAATAATCCTGTTAATGTTTTAGCGCTCAAGAATTCGGAATCCACAAACGGTTATCCTTATGTTATTTATAAAAAAGGGTTAGCTAATGGTGATAGCTGCAGTTCTTCTGTTTGTTATGTTTTAAAATGTACTTTGCCTTCTTACAACCAAGCCTGTAATAGTTCGAGTTGCCCCGATTGCGTTGGCATTTTTTTTCCAGTTAGTAGCAGCGATGTTTTTGTCAGAATTTTAAATTTTTATATTACCCCGACCACGAATCCGTTTAGTTATGGCTCAATTATTTATAATATTCCGCGCGCCACCACAATTTTAGAACTTAAAGGCTTAAAAGAAAAAACAGGAGAGCGCCTGTTAAGATTAGAGGAAACAGTTAGCAATCGTTATAACGAAAAAATGTGACATTTTAACATTATAGCATTGTAGCATTTTAACATTATAGCATTTTAACATTATAAATTTTGACTTCTACTTTCTACTTACTATTTTCTAACTTCATAATTCGTAATTAGTAATTCGTAATTCATAATTTTGAACATGGCATGGAAACAAAATTAATTAAAAAACCAAAATTTTATATATCGCGCTCCGATCAAAGAGCCGCCTCTCTTCTTTTGATTATTTTATTAATGGGTCTTATGCTGACCGCTTCTATAATTATTTCTGAAACAATTGTTCGCAACGCGAAAGTAAATAAGGGAATGGAAAAATCAGAAATGGCCTATTATGCCGCTTCCTCGGCGGCGGAAAGATTGGCTTATAAAATCAACAAGCTTAATTGTTCGGTGGGCACAAATTGCGCTGAGAGCGGTTCGCTTTGGACCAATGGCCCGACTTTTTCCGCAACCGACGCCGATATTACGATTAACCGATCCGGTACTTACGCTTCGCCATGGTCAATCACCGCGCCAAGCGGAAAATCAATTGTTGTTAATCTTGATTTAAATGGCATTAATTATCCGGCGTCAATTACTATAGGCCACACTACTTCTACCGCTTATGACGCGCGCATTACGGCTTGTCCTAAAAATGGTAGTATTCCTCAAACTTGCGACATTGACAATGCCACGGATACTTTAATTGATTCACTGCCTTATGTTTTAAGCTTGAATATGAATAATTATTATTACTACATTAGAATGAATAATTTAAGCGGCATTGATAAAATTTTTACTTTTCAGCCGCCAGACGGCGATTATAGTATTCCCTCCAGTTTTCAGATAAAAGCAGTCGGCCAATATGGCGATTATCAGCGTCAATTAAATTTTACCGTCTTGAAGTGGCAAATCGTGAACCAATAACCTCGAATCATTTTAACCCCAGTAGTAGAAACTCCCCATACCATCGCCTTCGGCGAGCTACGGGGCAAGTCGTTTCACTACGGGGCAGGCATTATAGCATTATAACATTGTAGCATTTGGGAGGTCGCGCCCTCGCAGGGCACGACCTCTCTTTAAAATTTAAAACTCGAATCTTGAAACATAAAACTTTAACATCGACTCGAATTTCTTCTACGGGGTTATCAACACCCCCTTTTTTTTATTGGTTTTTTTGGTATAATAATTGATGTAATAGGGGATAATTACAGACTGGCGAATGGCGGAATTTAAGGACTAAAATCAATTTTTAATTTTTAATTTTGAAACAATTTTCAATAACTCAATTTCCAAATAATTCGTAATTTATAATTAAATAATATGAACCCATTCTCGGGTAATAAAAACAAAAAAATCATAATAATTGTCGGTATTTTGATAGTTATTGCGATTATTTATATTATTGTAAAATCTTCCCAGCAAACCCCGATTAATGTCGGCAACAACCTTCAAAACCAGGGGAATATTCCAGTTGACAATAAGCCGGCAGAAAAACCAGCGGAGCCCGAATTAGAAAATTCGGCTTTGGGTAAGTTTAATCCCGTAGCGCCGGAACAAACATTGCCTATGGACGAAAAAAAAGTTGAAGAAGTTTCAAAAAAAGAAAATGTGTTTAATCTGGAAATTAGCCCGAAAGGAATTTCGCCCAAAGAATTTACGGTTAGCGCGGGAGAAACTATTTCTTTAATTTTAACCAGCGTGAATTCTATGCACACCGTTCAATTTGAAGATTCTTCTTTGTCGAATGTTTATCTCGGCGTGTTGGCCGGTGAAACCCGCGGCGTTTCTTTTGTCGCGCCTGCGAAGTCTGGTAATTATGTTTTTTATTGCACACAGCCCGGCCATCGCGAGAGAGGAGAAGCGGGAGCGATGCGCGTTAAATAAAATTCAAAATTCAAAAGTCAAAATGCAAAAGGACAATTCAAAATTCAAAAGTGATTTAAAAGAAAGATGTTATAAATTTAGTTTGCAAATTATTGCTTTGACTGATGTTCTGCCCAATAAGCGAAGCGCCTGGATAATTACCGACCAACTCATTAGATCGTCTAGTTCGATAGGCGCTAATCTTGTTGAAGCTCGCGCCTCAAGTTCTCGATTAGAATTTAAAAAATTTTATGAAATTGCTCTCAAGAGCGCCAATGAAACAAAGTATTGGCTTGGATTGCTTCGTGACGCTAAATTAGCCGACGAAAAACCAGTCAATGAGTTATTGGCCGAAGTCAATGAAATAGCCAATATGTTAGCCAGCGGAGTTTTGAAATTAAAGAATATTAAATTTTGACTTTTAACTTGAACTTTTGACTTTTGACTTTTGAATTTTGACTTTTGAATTATTATTAATACTATGCAAATTATTAAAAATAAAATATCTATTGAAGAGCTAAAAGGGTTGGCGCTAAAAATGTTTGGCAACCTCATCAAGGCCGTTGTAGACGTGGAGCGAAAAATTATGGCGATTGACGGCGAGCTTCATTCAGACGAAGAAAGGCTGCTTATTGAAAATGGCTCAAAACAACAAAATGTTTGGGGTATCAATCTTTATCCTGAGATTCAAGGCGATGATTGGATTGAATTTGACTCAATGATTAACCTGAGGCCGTCTCAAGGAAATCGTTCTAGGGGCGTAGAAAATCCTGAGATAAAAGACAAAATTAAGCAAATTGTTAATGATTTAATTATTAAATGAAATGAATTGTCAACACCAACAATTAGCTGGCGGACGTTGGTTCGAGTTAAGTTTTTTTGAACAAATGGCTCATACTGGTAGCGAGGTTGCGCGCGCTATTTCTTGGCGGACCAAGAATAAAGAATATAGCGTTAAAGCGATTGAGAGAGCGTTGGAGCTTTCGGACTTAACCATTGGCGACAAAAAAAATAGATCGCGATTGAAAGAATTGACGCGGTTAAGAGAAGCATTGGTGGACTATTTTTATTTTAATAATCAGTTTGCTTCGTCCGATCAATTGTGGCAGAATTATTTTTATCCCTTTAATTACGCCAGCCGCATTGGTAGATAATTACGAATTACGAATAAAAATTCAAAATTAAAAATTAAAAATTATTTAAACAATATGTTTTCCAAGTTAAAATTTAATTTAACGCTCGCCGCACTCATTGTGGTTATTGCTTTCTGTTTTTTTGTGTCCACGATCGCCTGGACCGAGCCAACGCAAGCTCCGCCGGCGGGAAATACCGGCGCGCCAATAAACGTGGGCACGGTCAGCCAAACTAAAACTGGCGATTTAACCGTTGGCACGAGTTCGGCTTCCGGCGATGTTACTTTTAAAGTTTACGCCGGCGGCTCTGGTAATTCAGCTAATATTCAACTACAGGGTGGCACCAGCTCGGCCGCGGCGCAAATTTATCAGGCCAGCGATAATGCTTTGAATTTTTGGGTTAACGGCGCTCAGAGAATGCTGATCAATTCCAGCGGCTATGTCGGCATCGGGACGGCCAGTCCCGGGAAAAAGTTAGTGGTTTGGGATGATTTATCTTCTGGCACCACCGGGCCGGTAATGAGGATTATCGGCAAGGGGGCAGTTTCCAGCACTGGCCGATACCTTGAGTGGGGCCTGGCAGAAAGCGATATTCGCGGATGGTTTCGGGAAGACGGCAGCAGCGGTTTTGGCATTTTCAGTAATAACGGTGTGAATATTTATAATACCGCCACTTACTATACTCAGTTCAACGGCAACGGCTATAATAATTGGATTTTTAAAATACCCAGCCGCAATATTGTCCTATCGACAGACACTACGGGCATAAGACATTATAGAACCGTTACGCCAACAGGAAATTATTATGATCCCCAACAAACAGCTTTTGAATATTTTGCTCAGGGGTGGAATGGCACGGCATATCAGTTTATTACCGTAGCCAGCGGTAGCGGGACAGTCAGGGATATGGCTTTTATGGGCGGCAATGTCGGCATTGGGACGACGGCGCCGGTGGCGAAGCTACAAATTGGGGATGGAAGTGCAAATTCAGAAATGAGAATATATGGTCCATCAACTTCTCGTTATTTACGTATTTATGATGATAATGATGTTCACATCAGAAATGTTTTAGGAAATTTAGATTTACAAGCAGAGGGAATATTATCTTTATATGCTGGTGATGTTAAACGTATGCATATAAGTTCTACTGGCAACGTCGGCATTGGGACGACCAGCCCGAACAGCAAGCTGGCAATTAACGGCGGCATCGCTGTCGGCACAAGCGCGGGTTATTATTCAGGCACGGTGGCTGACGGGGCGATTATTGAAGGGAAGGTGGGGATTGGGATGACGAGTCCGACGGTTGCATTACAGGTAGCCGGGCAGGTGTCCATATCAGCTAATTTGTTTGTGAGCGGCGGGATTTCCAATTACAATGGCTATTATTACACAGGGAGCAGTGATAGCACATTTTCAAATTACGATGGGTCAAATATCTTGGAAAGAATGAGAATAAAAGCAAACACTGGCAATGTCGGCATTGGGACGACGGCGCCAGGAGCGAACTTGGATGTAGTAAATAGCGCAGCATTGGGAGGATATCAAAAACTCGCAGAATTTACGCACAAGTCAACAAACCGCGGAACTTTCAGGATTGAAGCAGGAGGCACAGACTACAGGGGAACTCGATTGTCTTTTGTTGAAAATGATAGTGTATCGGCAAGCTGGCTAATAAGCAAATCATTATCGGGGTATGGTGGTTCTCAACAATTTACTCTTGGTACGTCCTATACTCCTATAATGACAATATCTGATGCTGGCAACGTCGGGATTGGAACGACCAGCCCAAACGCGGCGCTTGACGTTAACGGTCAAATAATCAGCAGAAATGGATTGTGGTTGAGAAGAGATGTTTCAAGTGCCGTTACTTTTACGAACGCCGCAAACAGCGTTTATACGACTGCAAATTTATATGCCAGTGATTATAAATTCAGAATTAGTGCAACTGAAAAAGTGACAATTGACGCAAACGGCAACGTCGGGATTGGGACGACCACGCCGGCAGGAAAATTAGATGTTAACGGCACGCTTTGTATCGCAGGAGATTGTAAAGCCAGTTGGAGCGCGGCAGCCGGAAGCGGCGGATGGACGGATGACGGCACGACGGTTAGGTTAACCGCATCCACGGATAATATTAGTATTGGCACCACCGATGCCGCTTCTTATCCATTGGTTATCCAAGCCGTGGAAAACAGCGAACCGTCTGTTTTAATTAAACGCAGCAGCGATACATTGGGACTTTTCAGTATTAGCAAGGCCGGCTATTTGAGTGGTCAGGCCAGGGGTTTTATAGGTTTTGAACAGCCAATATATACAACGCAAGGTTCTCTTAATTTAGGAGGAACAGACGCCGGAGCAGTTGTGTATATAGGAAATACGGATACTGGGGGAATAATGGGCAAAGTCGGGATTGGGACGCCCACACCTGCGGCCAGATTAGAAGTAATCGGTTTAGGCACTACTTCGGCTACCGCGGGTTTGAGTGTTAAAAATAGTGATTTAACCAGTCTTTTATATGTTCGCAATGACGGCAATGTTGGCATCGGGACGACGACGTCAGGAGCGAAATTGAACCTTGCAGGTGATTTGATGCTTACTAACGCGGCCGACAGATATGTTTATGTTCAACCTCAATCTTGTTTTGCGGGTGAAACTAAGATTAAGACGCCGAATGGTGAAAAACTTATCAGGGATATTAGAATTGGCGACAAGATTTTATCTTATGACGAAGTTAAAAAGGAATTTAAAGAATCAGAAGTTGAGGATATTTTCAATAGAGAAGTGAATTCTTATTATATTTTGAATGGAAAAATTAAGGTAACCGCTGAGCACCCATTCTATACCAAAGAGGGTTGGAAAAAAGTTAGAGAATTAAAGATGGGTGATGGACTTTTCAATTCAAACCAATCTTGGGTAAAAGTAAAATCAAAGATCGAAATAAAAAATAAATTAATAGTTTATAATTTGCATACTTCAAAACCAAATACTTATTTTGCTGATGACGTATTAGTTCACAATAAAGCAGGATCAAGTGGAAAAAATTTATATATTTTTCCCGGGCAAAAATTCACGGGAGGCGCTGCCGTAGATGGTAATCTTATTTTGGGTTTTGACGGGGCAAGCGCGATAGGCAATGTTGGAATAGGCACTACGCCTACAGAGAAATTAGATGTAGTCGGAAATTTAAAAGTCAATAATATCGGATTAAACGGGGCTTCCGCTAACGCGAATTATTTACTTTCTAATTATAACACAACGACTGGACTTGGAAGCGATTATATTTCTAATTTTTGGGATAGCACAGGAGGGCAATATCTACAAACATTCTTTACAGGAAGCGGACCAAGAATATATACTCCAAACAATCTTGAAATAACAGGGGGCGGAGCATTGACATTAGACACAGATAACTACGCAATTTATCTTCAACCCGGGGGATACTACAATGCAAAAGATTTATATTTTGGGGGATACAATGAATTTGGAGCTGGCCCTGCGACAGAAGCAAGCAAGTTTTATCTCGGCGAAGAAAATATTTATGATACTTATCTTCAAAGGCGAAATGGATTTTTAGGCGTTAATTCTCTTGCTGGATTTCAAGTCGCGCAATTGACAGCGGGAACTGGAACAGTAACCATAACCACAAACACCACCTGCACTGGAACAAACACTCAATTTCTTAATACTTTCAAAGTCGGGGATAGCATCATCATAACAGCAACCGCGGAAACTCGCGCTATTTCGGCGATAGCTTCTGATACGGTTATGACGATTGCCTCGGCGACTAATACGGCAGGTTCGGCTTATACTTTAACCGGTGGAGACAGATTTGCCGTATTGGGAAATGGTAATGTCGGCATCGGGACGACCACGCCAGGGGCGAAGCTGGAAATTAACGGTGGTGGCGGGGCTACTTCCGGTCTAATTATAAATAACCTTGGAACTGCTAATTATGGAATTGACTTGACCAATAGCGGGTTAAGCGGCGGAAGCGATTATCTCTTAAAGGGAGTTAGCGCCCACGATTTTTGGACAGCGGGCGGGGAGTTTAGAGCTTCTGCTTCTATCCAATCTCAAGGATGGATTCAAGCCAGTACTATTTTATACACAAATTCTATTCAATCCTTAGCATCAGGAAATAATATCGTGCTTACTCCACAAGGAGCAGGATATACAATACTTAACGGCAACGTCGGGATTGGCACCATCACGCCAGGTTATAAATTAGATGTTTGGGACACTGGAACAGCATCGGCTATGGCTAGGATAAACAATAGCAACGCCACTCGTGTTTATACGGGTTTGAGATTAGATCGCCAAGCCAGCGAAAAATGGTTTGTCGGTATGGACACTACGGACGATGATTTGCTTTTCAGGCGGGCTGGGACGACTAATGACGTGGTCATTGCCACCAGCGGAGCGATGGGGATTGGCACGACGACGCCAACAAGTAAATTACAAGTCGTGGGATTGCCGACTTATGCCAATAACGCGGCGGCGATAGCGGGTGGATTAACAACAGGAGCGTTTTATCAAAACGGAGCAGACCCGTCAGTTGTTTGCGTGGTGTATTAGGGAATAATGAAACTTGGAGCGTGGAGCGTGAAACCCGAATTTAATTTTTAATTTATATAACTATGTCTAAAAATTCTTCAAAAATAACGATTGAATATTTAGCCGCTATCACCAAGAGAGGATTCGAAGAAGTGAACAAAGAGGTGAACAAAGGATTTGACGAGGTGAATAAAAGATTCGACGCGGTGGAGGCATCTATGGTCACTAAATCATATCTTGACGATAAATTGGCCGACTTAGAGGGATTGGTAATTGTCCGTCAGCGCAAGGAAGACAAGAAAGTAAATCTCTTGGTGGAATTTTTACAAAAAAAGAATATCTTAGAGAAAGAAGAGGTAAAGATGCTCAAAGAGATTCAAGTTTTTCCAAACAGAGCAGATTAGTTTTATAAAATTTAAAATTTAATCCGCTATCCGGCGGAAGAAAACAGAAAATAGTAAATAGAAGTTAATAAAAAAACAGAAACATGCTCCAAGCTACAAGTTCCAAGTTATAAATTCTAAATTATAAATTATCTTTAAATCGT
>Ga0265296_1001281_pt1 | contig 29783 bp, 32 predicted proteins | sample MunlanPumphouse1_FD_189073 | JGI IMG/M metagenome (GOLD analysis project Ga0265296, IMG submission 189073) | Groundwater microbial communities from a municipal landfill in Southern Ontario, Canada - Pumphouse #1 | ecosystem: Environmental > Aquatic > Deep subsurface > Groundwater | place... | reverse complement strand
TATGGAACCGGTAATGGTATGATGGGATCTGGCGGCATGATGGGCGGTTATGGAACCGGTAATGGTATGATGGGATCTGGCGGCATGATGGGCAGCTATGGAACCGGTAATGGTATGATGGGTAATGGAAGCATGATGGGCGGCGCAACTCCTGGATATGGAGCAAATACCACTCCCATAACCATTGATGAAGCTAAGACAACAGTAGAGACTTATCTTACAGGGATAGGCAATACTGACCTTGAGCTTGCAGAAGTATTACAATTCGAAAAAAACTTCTATGCAGGGATTAAGGAGAAGAGCACTGGAAATTATGCATTTGAACTCATAGTCAACAAATATACAGGCGCAGTTGGCCCTGAAATGGGACCTAATATGATGTGGAATGCTAAATACGGGCACATGAGCATCGGCGAAACAGAAACCAAGGTAACAGAAGAACAGGCTCTCAAGATCGCACAGGATTATCTGGATAAAACCATGCCTGGAACAAAAGTGAATGGAGCAGACATGTTTTACGGATATTACACAATGGAAGTGACAAACGATACTAAGATATCTGGAATGCTCAGCGTTAATAGCAACACTGGCGCAGTCTGGTACCACACATGGCATGGAACATTTGAGAAACTGCTTGAAGTTGAGTGAACTTCAAGTTAGTTTTTAAAATTTTTTTCCTTTCTTTTAAATATGTTAATAACCTCTTAGTTGCATGGTGAAATGGTGGATAAGCAATCCCTGGCAGAATTATTGAATGCGCTTGGAAACGAGCACAGCCTTAAAATACTTGCGATATTGGCAGGATGTGAATGTTATGTATCCGAGCTTGCCAAGGAAGTAGGGATATCGCGTCCGCTTTTATACCTGCATCTTAAGAAACTTGAAAACGCAGGTCTTGTGGAAAGTGAGATACGGCATTTCGAAGAGCCGCCTTATACAAAAAAATTTTACAAAGCAAAGAATTTTGAGTTAATACTTTCATTAGATAAGATAAAGGATATAGTAAATACAGGAGGAAAATAATGGCAAACATGATGGATGCATATTTCGGATCAAACACGCAATGGGCGACTTATACTTTGATAATAGTAGTGATTATTTTTGGTCTAATTTCGCTCTACCTGGGTTATATGATGCTCGCGGAGCTTAAGGAATCAAGGAAGTCGCTTGAGAGAGTGGAAAAACTGCTAAAAACCGTCGAGTGAAATTATGGCGCTCCAGGATAGCGATAAGGAGATCATCCGCAAAAAATTCGTGGGGCTTGCAAAGGATGTTGAACTTATTGTTTTCACGCAGGAACTTGAGTGCAATTTCTGCAAGCAAACGCGAGAACTAGCGCTTGAACTTGGTACTTTGTCTTCAAAACTAAAAGTAAAAATATATGATTTTGTCAAGGATAGCGATGAAGCCGCGGGATACAAGATAAAAAAGATCCCTGCAATAGCGATTGTCGGGGAATCGGATTTCGGTATCAGGTATTATGGCCTCCCTGCCGGCTATGAACTTGGGACTATGGTAGATACAATTATTGATGTTTCAAAGGGCACTACCACTTTACCGGAAGCAATAAAGAAAAAGCTTGCAGAGGTAAAAAAAGATGTTCATTTGCAGGTTTTTGTGTCTCCAACCTGCCCATACTGCCCAAAGGCGGCAAGGATCGCACAGCAGTTCGCTATCGAAAATGAAAACATACGTTCAGATGTAATAGAAATGATGGAATTCCCGCACCTTGTCCAGAGATATAGCGTGATGAGCGTCCCTCACATCGTTATTAATGAAGATACATCATTCATGGGAGCGGAACCCGCTGAGATTTTCATTGATCATATTATTATGGCGCTGAAATCAGGTTATAATCCGATGTATTCCTAGTATAATGATCCCTATAAAGATTACAATAATTTAATCTTAAGAGGTTTTTCCTCATTGGATGTATCATTATGTTCTTCAACGAAAAAATTGAAACACTGAACAGGAGCGATTTAGATGCGCTTATAGAAGAGCGTATACACTATACTGTAAAATATGCCAGTGATCACTCACCTTTTTATAGGAAATGGTTCAAAGATAATGGGTTAGATCCATGCGATATACGCACACATGAAGATCTCCGGGAATTGCCCATAATATCAGGCAGGACAATACGCGAGAAACAGCCTCCTGAGAGCCAAGATTTCCAGTTTAAAAGCGTTGACTGGAAGGATGTTTTCACGCTTCATGAGACTTCGGGAACAAGCGGGACACCCAAGGCTTTTTTTCTAACATGGCAGGATTGGGAACGATATGCAGAGAAATATGCAAGAATATTCGTTTCTCAGGGTTTTGAAGCAGGTGACAGGGTAATAGTTTGTGCTTCATACGGCATGAACGTTGGTGCAAACATGATGACACTTGCTGCACGCGATTTGAATATGACGATAATACCTGAAGGTAAATGCACATTTCCTTTGCGTGTGATTAAAAACTACAAGCCCACAGCTATTGTCGGTAGTATTTTCAAGTTAATCGGGCTTGCCAGACAGATGAAGAACGAAAGTATGGTTCCACAAGAATCAGGAGTTTTGCGCCTTACTGTCGGGGGTGAAAGTTTTGCTGAAGAATCTCGCGATTATCTAGCAGAAATCTGGGGATGCCCGGTCCATAACGCGTATGGAAGTACGGAAGGGACCATGTGCGGCGAATGCACAGACCTGAGTGGGCTCCATGTGCCTGAAGATTTCGTGCACCTTGATATTTATGACCCTGGCCTGAAGGATTTCGTAAAGGATGGCGAATGTGGAAAGATGGTGCTTACAACGCTTTTACCTGTGGGTGCAAAGAGTGGAACGCTCTTACTTAATTATGACACCGATGACACAACGGTCGTTGTGACAAGGAATAGATGTGCATGCGGAAGAACACATATGAAGATCCTTAACCCTCAGCGTGAATCTGAAACATTCTGGGTAGCAGAGACCCCATTTAACCGTGTGGATGTAGAGCGGGGAGTATTCCAGCGCGAGAATATGGAATACCTTACTGGTGAATATGAAGCATTCCTTTACGGCGGCGATGATGAAGGCCAGACCATAATGAGGGTGAGCGTGGAGTGTTTTGACCCGCAAAAGTGTGATCGAAAACTTGTTGAAGAGAACTTCCTGAAGGCTTTTTTTAAGTATAAGCCACGTTTTTCAGAAGCTTTTTACAACGGTACTTTTAAGATAGTCTTTAACTTCGTGGGGCTTTCAGAACTCGAACTTTATCGCATCAAAGGAAGACCAAAGAGGATGGTGGATAGAAGATGATAAACATGAAATTATCTGAACATTAGAAGAATTCATCCACGGTTTCTACTGCCCTCACAACAAGATTTACACTGTTTTCAAGGTCTTCCATGCTCAATACATTTACTGGCGTGTGGATATACCTGGATGGCGTGCTTATAACTCCTGTTGGGATGCCTTCGCGGGAAAGATGGATGATAGAAGCATCTGTTTGTCCTTTTGAGCCTACTTTTAACTGGTATGGGATATTCGATCCTGCGGCATTTTTCAACCACTTCAAAACATTTTCCGGAACAATTATACCGTCCCCTTCTGCATCGCTGACCGTAATGACAGGTCCTTTTCCAATATCAAGAGCCTGGTCTTTTAGCTCAATGCCGGGATGATCGCCAGTGAATGTTACTTCGGATACAAGTGCAACATCAGGGTTTAATCCGAAGGCCGATGTCCGCGCTCCCTTCAGGCCCACCTCTTCCTGGACTGTAAAAACAACGTGTAGCGTGGCCTTAACATCCTTGATCCTGCGCAGCGCTTCGATCAAAACTGCGCAGCCTCCGCGGTCATCAAGCGCCTTGCCTGTGACCAGGTCGTTTCCAAGTGATTTGAATTCAGTGTCAGATGTGATAGGCGTTCCAGGCCTGACACCCATTTTATCAGCATCAACTTTACTTTTTGCGCCTATATCGATGAACATATCTTCGGCTTTTATGAGCTTTTTTGCCTCTTCATCTTTCATCACATGTGGTGGTTTTGAACCGATTACTCCGTAAATGGGGCCGTTTTCTGTATGCAATATCATTCTCTGACTAAGAAGAGTCTGGTCAAACCAGCCGCCTGTTTTGGTAAAATAGATAAAACCTTTGTCATCCACATATTTTGCCATAAGTCCGATCTCATCCATATGTGCAGCCAGCATCAATGACGGTGAACCTCCATTTTTTGTTGCGATGAGATTTCCCATTTTGTCTATCCTGATCTCATCAACAAATTGTCGAATTTCTTTTTCAATGATCTTAATGATATTACTTTCGTATCCGGAGCCGCCGTGGGCGTTGGATAATCGTTCCAGAAGAGATTTAATGTCACTCATAATTATTATTTTCTTATTCGCAGGACTGGGTATTAAAGTATTGTCAAAAGCTTCAGATTGAACGGAATATCTTTTCCCGAATATGAGACGTCTGTATGTTGTTACTATCGACAAGTTTAATATATATTCCTGCAATAAATGCTATGGAGGTATTTTATGGGATGCCAGCATTTTAAAAACGCACGTTGTATGCTTGACACGAAGTTACATAAACCAAACCAGTCCGAGATCACAAGCTTTTGTGATACCGAAGATTATACTAATTGCCCAATTGTAAATAAATACAGTGGACTTGAAGGAATGTCTTGTAGTTAAAAAATCGATGCCCAGGACGGGATCCGAACCCGTGACCTCCAGATTTCTCAGGAGACTCAAGCGCCTCTTCAAATATACCCTATGAGTCTGGCGCCCTAACCGACTAGGCCACCTGGGCAAACTCACCCCTACATGCAAGGATGGTATTAAAATATATCGTTATCCGAAAAATCAATGATGGCTCCAGCCGTATTCAAGTCTTCAAAAAATCCTGGATATGAAATGCTGATGGATTCTATTGTATCTATGGTCGTTTCGCCTGCCACCATCCCGGCCACTGCCAGAGCCATCACGATCCTGTGGTCATCCCAACCATGTACTTTTGCGCCTTTCATCTTCCCGCCCTTTATTATCAGCCTGTCTTTTTCCTCGGTAATATCCACGCCCATCTTTTTCAATTCAACTGTCATCGCATGAAGACGGTCTGTTTCCTTATATCTTACATGCTCTGCGTTCTCAATAATCATCGAACCCTTTGCGGCTGCGCCAAGAACAGCAAGCGTAGGAACAAGGTCTGGAGTTTTACCGACATCTACTTTAATGCCATGAAGCTCGCTTTTGCTCACTTTTACTTCACCTTTCTTCTTATCCCATGAGATATCTGCACCCATTTTTCCAAGTATTTCTATCAAAACGGAATCACCCTGTTCCGAGGGATAAAGATTTTTGATGGTGACATCGCCGCATAGCGCTCCTGCAGCCATCATGTAAGATGCAGATGAAAAATCACCCGGAATATTGTACGACCTGAGGTCGTATTCCTGATCAGGAGGGACAGTGAACGAATTTGCTTTTTCATCAACAATGATCTTTGCTCCTGCCTCTTTTAGCATATCGATCGTAATATTCACATACGGGCGGGATTTCAGACCCCCGTCGATCATTATTGTGGTCTCATTGCTCGCAAACGGGCAGGCAATGAGTAGTGCAGAAATGAACTGGGAGCTTATCGAACCATCAATATGAATATTTCCACCTTTCATTTTCCCTTTTACAACAATTGGCGCCATTCCATTATTGCGCGTTGAAAAAGCTTCGGCTCCGAGGTCATTGAGCGCCTTAAGAAGGGGCGTGTTTGGTCTTGTCCTTATACTTGCATCCCCCGTGAGAACAACAGCCCCATCAACGAGTGAAGATACAGCGGTCATTATTCGAAGGGTGGTCCCTGAATTTGCAACATCAAGCACATTATCGGGAATTCTTACTTTTCCATCAAATCCAGTGATCGAAAGAGCATCATTTTTTTGTTCAACCATAGCCCCAAAGGCTTCAGAGGCTCTTATTGTGGCTTTTGTATCCTCGGAGATCAATGGATGATGTACGATCGCTTTCTTTGAGAGGGCTGCTATCGCAATAGCCCTGTGAGTATAGCTTTTGGATGGAGGAGCATTGGATGTGCCTTTCAGTTCTGATTTATGGATAGTAAGCTTCATGATGTCGAAGATGTTTATTGAAGATGAAACTATTTATAATTTATATCAGGGAGTTGAAAAACAGTTGATTAATCCAGAACAATTAAGTTTATCCATTTGAAATGACATATTTAATAAAATAAAGGAAAACATTCCTTTATTGGTAATGAAAGCAAATATAAATTTTAATTCAAACAGGTGATATTAAATGGCAAACCAGGTTCAACCAATACTTCCACTTGCGCCAGTCGAGCGCATAATAAGAAAAGCAGGCGCAGATAGAGTCGCAGAAGACGCAGGCGTCGAGCTTGCAAAAGTCCTTGAAGAATACGGCATAGAGATTTCACGTGAAGCAATAACACTTGCAAAACATGCAAAGCGAACAACGGTCAAAGAAGAGGATATTAGACTGGCTGTTACGAGGATAAAGAAGCAGGGTTAAATTTTATTATTGTGTCATAAGTTAAAGAAGAAATCATTATATAGAACATGGATGACGATGCTGATACACGCGTATCCGTGAAAATCCGTCCGATCCGTGTCATCCGTGTTCCCGTTTGCGTTGATGAATATTATTTCATCAGTTCGTTTTTAAATAGCGTTATATTATGACCATAGAAGAAAATCTGGGTTACAAGTTCAAGAACAAATCTCTCCTGGATCGCGCCCTCACACGCAAAGCCTATGCTTTGGAACATCATCAGCAAAATAAGGAATGTGAAGACCAGGAGATATATCGGACTCTTGGAGATGCTGTTTTAAAAGCTGTTTTGATCGATCTTTTGATAAAAAGCGGATGCAGCACGAGAGGAGAAATCACTAGCAGGAAGAAAAGCCTTGAGAGGGAAGAAGGGCTTGCCCTGATCAGCAAACGTATCGGGGTAGGCTCTTTCTTAAAACTGGGGAAGGGTGAGGAGAAACAAAAAGCTCAGGAAGAGCCATATGTGCTTGCGGAGACATTTGAAGCGATAATTGGAGCTATTTATCTTGATGGCGGATTTGGGGCTACGAAGAGAACTATAGAGAAGTTATTTGATATCTGAGTGATAAATCAAAATAGAAATGATTATCAATAAACCGGTTTAAGATAAAATCATGAATCCGGATTTAATAAATGAAAGTGAAGCTGTAGAAAATAAAAAGATCCAGGTGTCTGCTGACTTGAAGGAAATATGCATCCTTTTTGAAGACTCTTCAATCGAACACAGAGGTTACCTTGACCTGAAGACTGGTGAGATCATCCAGATTTTTGAAGAAATCCGAAGGTAATATCTATAATAATTTACCTTATGTAACATAATGAAATTAAATATTCCAGATGCCCAGGCATTCCTGATGGTCAGTGAAAGCGAACATAACGCTGATATGTACTATGCCAGCGGATTCCTTGCTTATGATTCATTCATTTACCTGAATTCTGGTGAAGATAAGATCCTTATTTCAGACATGGAACTTGGCAGAGCTACAAAAGAATCAAAAGTCCATGAAGTGATCCCTACATCCAGATTCAACATAATGGATAAGATCCGGAAAAACAAGGATTCAGATGCTGGATATTGCGAAATGATCGTAGAATTCCTCAATTCCATGAATTTGAATCGTATCGCTGTGCCATATAATTTTTCAGTGCAGCTTGCTGATAGCCTTCGAACAGCCGGCATTGAGATAATCCCGATAAAAAGCCCGCTGCGTGAAATGCGCGAAATAAAAACCAAAAAAGAGATAAGTGCGATCCAGTATGCACAGAAAGCAGGCGAAAAAGCGCTCGCAGACGGGATAAAAGCAATAAAAAATGCTTCCGACAGGGGCGGTGTTCTCTACAATGAAAATATCCCCCTTAAAACAGAAGATGTAAGAGCCATTATTGAGCGATCCCTCCTATCTTCAGGCTGTGAAGCGCCGGATATAATAATCGCATGTGGACGAGGCAGCTGTGATCCTCACTGGAAAGGAGAAGGCGCTCTTCTTACGGATGAACCCATAGTCATAGACATGGTGCCGCGCTCGAAAAAAGAAAGATATTTTTCGGACATGACAAGAACCGTATTGCATGGAACCCCAACAGATGAACTTAAAGAGATGTATGGGGCGGTGCTTGATTCGCAATCTGCCGCGATCAATAAGATCAAAGCCGGTGTCACAGGCGCATATATTCATAATATCGTATGCGATGTGCTGGAAGGACAGGGTTACGAAACAGCCAGGGGCAAGAGCAAAGAGTTCACGGAAGGCTTTATCCATTCAACTGGTCATGGGGTCGGGCTTGACATTCATGAAGGACCAAGCCTGAGCGAGAGCGGAAAAGAATTAAAAGCCGGATGTGTGGTGACAGTTGAACCCGGATTATATTACAGGAGCATTGGCGGCGTCCGTCTTGAGGATGTTGTTGTCGTTACCAGGAACGGATGCAAGAATTTAACTATGTTTGAAAAGAATCTGGTGTTATAATGACCGAAACTGATGAAAATATTGAGAAATACAGAAGAGCAGGAAGGATACTGTCCGAGGTCCGGGGACAGGCGGCAGAAAAAGTAATTGAAGGCGCAAGTCTTCTAATGGTTGCGGAATTTGCGGAAAACCTTATACGAGAGAAGGGAGGAGAGCCTGCGTTTCCTGTGAACATATCACGAAATGACGAAGCTGCTCATTCAACCCCATCCCTGAATGATAAAGCTGTATTTGGAAAAGATATCGTTAAACTTGATATCGGCGTTCATATAGATGGATACATTGCCGATACTGCAATAACCGTTGACCTTTCTGGCAATCCAATGCTTGTCAAAGCAGCAGAAGCTGCTCTTGAAGAGGCAATAAAATTCATTCACGCAGGCGTTAACACTTCCGATATTGGCGGCGTGATCGAAGATACCATAACTTCGTATGGCTATAAACCCATAATCAACCTAACGGGACATGGGCTTGCCCAGTATGTCCAGCATGCTCCTCCAGCTATCCCTAATAAGAGAATGCCTGGAGGCGTAATACTTCAAGACGGCGATATAATAGCGATAGAACCCTTTGCCACAAATGGCGCGGGAAAGATACACGATGCCGGAAGCGCCGAGATATATCACATTGTTTCCGAAAAGCCTGTAAGGCTTCCTTCTGCAAGAAAGTTGTTGGTTGAAATTCAAAAATACAAGACTCTCCCGTTTGCGAAAAGATGGCTCGGAGAACATATTGATTTTGCGATGATGACTCTTGGCAAGGCAAATATCATCAGGCCATACCCAATCCTCAAGGAAGTGCAGGGCGGTCTTATATCACAGGCCGAGCATACCGTTATAATAACAAAAGATGGATGCGAGGTTATTACCAGATGAAATTATTGAGAATTTTCCTTTCCATTTTTCTCATTTTTACATTAACTGATCCGGCGGCATCACAAACCCAATGGATAAATAATATAACTATAAATGAATATAATATAACGTGGAGTTACACCGAAGGTTTTTCAGGTTTTGATTCGATAGGCTATAAGATCAGAATTGATTCAGATCTGGGAAATAATGATAGTTTTATCAATGCCTGGGAACTCCTAAAAACTGATAAAGAAGTTCGTAAATCGTTCAAAAGCTCTATAGAAAATGAACTTGACATAAGGACAAATAATGAAATTTCGGGGATAGAATTAATCGATATTGATTCGACATTATCACAGGCAACGATCGGAAAAATTGATAATAGAGATACAATAATTAACAGGTATAATGTCACTTACAGGTTAAAAGAAAGTTTTTTTAATGCCAATAGTATCTGGTTCCTTGGTGAGCCGGATTCACCTGTGACACTGGTCTTGCCCGCGGGGATCGATGTGAAAGAAGTTACAGGCATGAATAATTCTTCAATAAATACTGGTTCTCATACGGAAATTACCGGATTTTTCAAAGAAATGTCTCCGGGAAGGGGTGAAATAACACTGTACCTGGAGAAAAACGCTTCATTTGGTGCAGAAAAACCAGTAATAATGGCTAATGATACTTCTATCGGGAAAGATGAGAATATATCAAAACCTCTTTCCGGGATATCATCAAAAATCAGGAAATTGAGTATTATTGGAATAGGAATTATTGTTATTATTTTGATATATGTTTACAAAGTAAAACAGAAATAACAAAAAGACTGATCAATTAATATTATTTAAAAATAAATTATATATTAAAATATTATATAAAAAAAATACATATAATGTTGTAACTATATCTACCAGAGTAACCATTAGTATAATTCCAGATATATTACGGTTGGGGGGGTTATGAAAAAATCCTGGCTGCAATAGTGAATACTGGTTTCAGGAATAAGACCCTCGAATTACTTCAGGGAACAGATCAAAAGGTGAATTAAATGGAATTAAAAGAAATAAATTTGGAAAGAGCAAGATATTTGCTAAATACCGACGAAATGTTAGAAGAGATGCTAAATATACTTAATGATTAATCATATTTAATGATTAATATATAATAATTAAGTATATAAGTAAGATTAGCTATTAATTCAATCCAGAGCGGGAGTTCATCACGAATGGAAATCTTTGAAATATCATTTAAGCTTTGTTCAAGGCTGAAAATTAAAATTCAACTTCCCCTGATGGTTAAAAAATAAAACAAAATATAAGAGACATTGTATATGGTTAAGAAAATTGAAGATGTAAAAAATATGAACGAAGAAAATAAGGATAATTGCAGGACTTGCGAAGACAGCTACACAGCAGTCTCAAAAATGTGGGAAGATTCCTGCTTAAAGTTATATAAACCCTGGTTCGAATCCACGGAAGCGCTTTTTGGGAAAGCATTTGAAATTTCTAAGGATGCAACACCGCAAACTTACAAGGAATTCTATGGTGAATGGCTCAAAACGTCCCAGAATAGCCTCGGAAAATTTTATCAAATCCCGACACTGGAATCAAATAAAGAAACATTTGAGAAACTCCTGGTAAGTGCAGAGGATTCACAAAAGATATACAGTTCATGGATCGCTGAATTAGATGGAAATTCAAAGGCGACACGCGAAGTTCTCAAAGGCGAAGCAGATCCGGCAAAATATAAAGAAGTCTATGATATGTGGATCAACTCCTATGGAAAAATGCTTAACGAGCTTCTTACGCTGCCATTGAGGCAAAATATGAAAGAAATATTCCAGAACACCACCGGCACTCCAGACATATATTCAGAGGCTTTTGAGCATATATCAAAAATATGGAAAGATTCATACACAAAACTCTACGTGCCATATGCTGACTCCATGCTGAAGCTGTCCTTAAAATCAGCCCAGCTCTCACATGGGAATGCAAGTCCCGAAGCCTATAAGGAATTTCATACCCTATGGATGAATACATATCGTGACATAAATGGAAAATTGCTAGATACCCAATCAATGAGACCCTCAAAGGAAATATTGGAGTATTTCCTCCAAAGCGAAAACGGTAATCTGAATCTTTACAAATCATGGATTGAGATCCTTGGACAAATGTCACAGAAAGCGCAGGGATTATCAAAACAGGGCGCTGATCCGCAGGCTTGCAGGGAACTTTATAATCTATGGGGGAAAATGTATGGGAAGGCATTTGATAACTTCTTTGATAACACACCAGCATTCAGCCCATTTAAGGAAATGATGGAACCTGTGAAGAATGCAGCAAAAATATATGCAGATACATTTACCAGCGTATCCGATGCCTGGATGAAATCGTATCCAAGCTCCACATTTGCAGTTTAAGATTGGAAAAATCCAATCTTAAATTTCAAGTTTTACTATTTATGACACAATAGAATATATTAAAGAATCAATTATGATAATTATTACTATAGTATAGAATAACTATATCTATTATTGCGACAGAATATATCTTCCTAAATCGCGTCGATGTTTATTTCGGAAAAGTGGGAAAAACGAAAATAACAAACTACCAATAGCAGCGATTTATGACAAACTAAATTATATGAGGGAATTATTATGGTGAAAAAAGCACAAGAAAGAAACGAAGTTAAAGAAGATGTGATTTTTAAGACCTGGGCTGACAGTAATGCAGCGTTTTCAAAAATGTGGGAAGATTCCTACTTAAAGTTATACAAACCCTGGATCGAATCCACAGGAGAAATGTTTGATAAGACGGCAAATCTATCAAAAGAAGCAACGCCGCAGAAATATAAAGAATTCTATGATGAATGGATCAAAACATACCAGAATTCATTTGGCAAATTTTATCCGATCCCAACACCAAAATCAAATAAAGAAACACTTGAAATGTTCCTGTCAAGCGCAGAGAAATACAATAAACTCTACAGTTCCTGGACCCATGAGTTAGAAGAAAATTCACGACAGACTAAAGAGATCCTTACAGGTAAACCTGATCCTGCTAAATATAAAAAATGCCATGATATGTGGATCAAGTCTTATGAAAAAATATTCGATGAGCTAATGGAGCTGCCCTGCCAGGAAAGCACAAAAGGGATATTTGGAAATCATATGGAAATACCGGATATCTATTTAGGGAGCTTTTTGCAGATGTCAAAACTATTTAAGAAATCATATGCACAGCTTTGCAAGCCCTTGAATGAATCTATGATGAAGCTGTCTGATAAAATGGCGGAGATCTCAAGTGGAAACGCAGGCTCTGAGGCATATAAGGAATTTTATAACTTATGGGTGGATACATATAAAGAGACCCATGGCAAATATGCCAGATCCGTTGAGCCAAACGGTGAAATGTTCGATAATTTTGTAGAGAGCACAAACATTTTCCTTAGCATGTACAAGTCCTGGATATCAGCACTTGAAACAATGTCCGAAAAGGCCAGGGAAATGTCCATACAAAACTCTGATCCGCAAGCTTTTCAAGAATTTAATAATCTCTGGTTAAAGATGTATGAACAGGCTTTTGATAGCTTTTTCGAGGACATGCCCACAGTCGGCGGGCCTATGAAAGAGGTCATGGAACCAGTAAAGATCATGGCTAAAATGTACACAGACACTTTTTTCAAGATGTCAAAAATGTGGGTAAAATCAGATTCAGGATCAGCATCAGCGTATCCAGGAAAAAATAAAAGATGAATACGGAAGTTAATATCAAAGGAAAAAATATGGATAAATCTAATTTAGAATCCACACAGGAATTTTATGACCAGTGGGTAAATATGTACAAAGCCACAATGGGTAAACTTGTCGAGATGCCTGCTGTAGGTCCGTCACGCGAGAAATCAGAAAAAATGATGAAAGGTGTCTCTACATTTGTTAACCTTTTTGCAGCCGGGATGGATACCAGTTCTAATTTACAGAAAGTATTCATGGAAGCAATGCAAAAAGTGCAGGAAAAGATCCCCGCAGATATGGATGGAGATATCAGTCCTGAAAAATACAAGGAATTTTACGACATCTGGATCCAGACTTACAGCGATACATTCAAGGACTTTGCGAAATCGGGTCACTTTACGTCCGACTTAGGTAAATTAAATGCGCATTTAATGGATTTCCAGAAATACAACCGGGAAATGCTTGAAGAGAATTATCTGAAACCTATGAATATGCCTACAAAGACGGAAATCGACGAGATCAATAAAGAGTTGTATACTCTTAAGAAAACAGTAAAAGAACTGGCCCGCCAGATCAAAGAGCTAAAAGAGAATAAATAGGGTTTTTTTCAAGGAGATGACATGAACGAACTTAAATTAAATGAAGAGTATGATAAATTCAGGCATGGGATAGAAATACTCATGAAACCACCCGAATTTTCGGTAGCCACAACGCCTTCCCAGATTGTTTATACCGAAGATAAGATGAAACTTATCCATTATATCCCGGCAGTTGCAAAAACACATGCAGTTCCAATACTCATAGTATATGCGCTTGTGAACCGGTACTATATTCTGGATCTTCAGCCGGACAAAAGTGTGATAAAAAAACTTTTGGAAGAAGGTTTTGATGTTTATGTCATTGACTGGGGATATCCTTCAGGTTCGGACAGGTATCTTACACTTGATGATTATGTGAACGGCTATATACATAATTCTGTGGAACATATCAAAGAAAAGTGCGGATTAGATAAGATCACCCTGCTTGGAGTGTGCCAGGGCGGGACTTTCTCTATTATGTATTCTGCCCTACATCCTGAAAATGTACAAAACCTGGTTACTCTGGTAGCTCCTGTAAACTTTGATAGTAATAAAGGAATTCTTAACCTGTGGGCAAAAGGCTTAGACGTTGACAAGATCGTGGATTATTATGGGATAGTGCCTGGAGATTTCCTGAATTCAGCGTTCTTGCTCCTTGATCCATTCAGGCTTATGATCGACAAGTATGTAGGAATGTTCGAACGGATCGAATGCAATCCGGAAGATACAACCTCTCAGATTCGAAATGAAGATTATATCAAGAATTTCCTCAGGATGGAAAAGTGGATATTTGACAGTCCCGACCAGGCCGGTGAAACCTATAGGCAGTTCATGAAAGACTGCTACCAGAAGAACCTTCTCATTAAAAATGAGATGATGCTCAATGGTAAGAAGATAAATTTAAAAAATATTACCATGCCTGTGCTTAATGTCATGGCAGAATTCGATCACCTCGTTCCTACAGATGCAAGTATACCATTGGCAGACGCAATATCAAGTACAGATAAAGATACCCTGGTCTTCCCGACCGGTCATATTGGAATATTTGTGGGCTCAAAATCCCAGAAAGAGGTCTGTCCTAAGATCGCAGCGTGGCTAAAGCCACGGTCTTTTCTCAATGGGAATGGGAATGTAAAAGCTGGATCAGTAAAGAAAGAGTTGCCAAAATTAGTCACAGAAAAGACTGAATCAGTAAAGGAAGAGCGGTCAAAATTGGCAAAAGAAAAGACGCTTGAACATAATATAAAGAAAAGAAAACCGAAGGTGAACAAGAAATGAAACTTGAAAATAAAGTTGCAATTATTACAGGAGCAGGAAGTGGAATTGGCAGGGAATCTGCAATGCTTTTCGCAAAAGAAGGAGCTAAAGTCGTTGTAGCAGATGTAAATGAGAAGGGCGGTGAGGAAACCGTAGCCTCGATCAAGAATAATGGCGGAGAGAGTTTCTTTTTCAAATTGGATGTAACTAACAGGGAACAATCCAAAAATATGGTAAAAACCACCCTTGAAAAGTATGGCAGGATCGATGTGTTGATAAATAACGCTGGCATCAACCAGGATGCTCTTGTCGCAAAAATGACAGAAGAACAGTGGGACAGGGTAATTGATATAAACCTCAAGGGGGTTTTTAATTGCACACAGGCAGTGGTTGAAGTCATGATAAACCAGGGGAAAGGCTCGATCATTAATACATCCTCTATTGTGGGAGTAAATGGCAATGTCGGGCAGGTCAACTATTCAGCAACTAAAGCTGGTCTTATCGGTATGACAAAGACACTGGCAAAGGAATTGGGGCGAAAGGGTATCCGTGTTAATGCAGTAGCGCCCGGATTCATAGCGACTCCGATGACAGCAAGTGTGCCAGATAAGATCCTTGAAATGATGAAAGAAAAGACTCCTTTAAAAAGGCTTGGTGAACCAAGAGATATTGCGAATGCATATTTGTATCTTGCTTCAGACGATGCGAACTTTGTTAACGGGGCAGTTCTTGCCGTGGACGGCGGATTGGTAATATAAAGATCCAATAATTAATAATGGGATTATATAAAAGGTGAATAAATGAATAATGTAGTTATTGTATCAGCCACAAGAACGGCTGTTGGGAAATTCGGGGGTAGTTTAAAGGATTTCAATCCCGGACAACTTGGTTCAATAGTATTAAAAGAAGCCTTGAAAAAGGCAAATATCGAACCAGGTAAAGTTGAAGAAGTCATAATGGGAAATGTCCTTTCTGCAGGTCACGGACAGAATGTAGCCAGACAGGCTGCGATCGCAGCCGGAATCCCAAATGAAGTGCCTTCTTATTCCGTGAATAAAGTATGCGGCTCAGGTTTGAAGTCGGTTGTCCTGGGAGCACAATCGATCATGCTGGGTGACTCAGATATAGTCCTTGCAGGCGGCGTTGAGTCTATGTCAATGACTCCATATGCTTTGAAGAAAAACCGCTGGGGAGCAAAGATGGGAAACGATGAAGTTGTGGATCTGATGATCTATGATGGGCTCTGGGATATTTTTGGCAATTATCATATGGGCGTTACAGCAGAGAATGTGGCTGCAAAATACGGAATAAGCCGCGAAGCCCAGGATGAGTTCTCAGCAAGAAGCCAGAACAGGACAGAAGCTGCAATAAAAGCCGGAAAATTCAAGGATGAGATCGTCCCTGTTTCAATTCCACAGCCAAAAGGCGATCCGGTTCTCTTTGATACAGATGAATTCCCAAGATTTGGCACAACAAAAGAAACACTTTCAAAACTTAAGCCTGCATTTAAAAAAGACGGGACAGTAACCGCAGGTAATGCTTCAGGTATAAACGACGGGGCAGCTGCAGTTCTTTTAATGTCAGAAGGAAAGGCAAAAGAGTTAGGAATTACGCCTCTTGCTACCATTAAAGGCTATGCATCGTGCGGAGTTCCTCCCGAAATAATGGGTATGGGACCTGTCGGCGCATCAAGAAATGCCGTAAAACGTGCTGGAATTACCCTGGACAAGCTTGACCTGGTGGAACTCAATGAAGCATTTGCATCGCAAAGCCTGGCAGCTACCCAGGAACTTGGCTTATCTGCTGATAAGGTAAATGTTAACGGCGGCGCAATAGCGCTGGGACATCCCATAGGGGCAAGCGGCACAAGGATACTTGTCACACTTCTGCATGAATTAAATAAGAGAAAAGGCACTTACGGACTTGCATCCCTTTGTATCGGAGGGGGTCAGGGTATTGCTATGGTTGTAAAAAGGTGATATTTTGGCAAAGGCAAATTTAAAGGGAAAAGTCGCCCTGGTCACCGGAGGTTCGAGGGGGATAGGCCAAGCGATAGCATTGCGATTGGCAAAAGATGGCGCGGATGTAGCCATTAATTACCAGTCAACACGGGAACAGGCGCAAAAGGTATCAAAGACGATAGACCAGATGGGGATGGCAGATGAATTTGACAATTTATCCATAATGATAGACCAGATGGAGACAAAGGAGAATGCAAAGGAATTATCAGAAAAGATAGATTCCATGGGCAAGCATTCCTGCATCGTCCAGGCCAATGTCAATGATTATGAGCAGGTGACCAGGATGCGGGATGAGATAGTCAATAAGCTGGGCAAGATCGATATACTTGTCAATAATGCCGGAATAGTCCGGGATAAATCGTTTGTAAAAATGACACCCCAGATGTGGTCTGAGGTTTTATCTGTAAACTTGGATGGCGCTTTCTACTGTACAAAAGTAGTTATAGAAGGCATGCTGGAGAGAAAATACGGCAGGATCGTTAATATATCCTCGGTGATCGGCAGGATGGGTAATCGCGGACAGGCAAACTATGCGGCCTCAAAGGCAGGAATGATAGGTCTTACACAAACATGTGCCAAGGAATTTGCAGGCAAAGGTGTTACTGTAAATGCAGTTGCCCCCGGATTCATTGAAACCGATATGGTAAAATCAGTTCCCAAAGAAATACTGGAGAAAATTCTTGCCCAGGTACCCCTTGGAAGACTTGGGAAGCCTTCTGAGGTAGCCGGAGCGGTTGCATACCTGGTCTCGGAAGACGGAAATTATATAACTGGCCAGGTCATAGATATAAATGGGGGACTTTATATCTAAATTTTTATTTAATATGGGCTGGAAATGTTAGTAGTCACATGTGTTAAACAGGTACCGGATACTACGCAGGTAAGAGTTGACCCGGTCACTGGTGTTTTGATCCGTGAAGGTGTGCCTTTTATTATTAATCCGTATGATACCCATGCATTAGAAGAAGGATTAAGGCTAAAAGAAAAATATGGCTTTCGCGTAGCTGTTATTTCAATGGGGCCGCCTAACACGGAAGTTACGCTGAAAAAAGCAATAGCACTTGGAGCCGATGAAGCCGTGCTTCTAAGCGACCGCGCCTTTGGCGGAGCTGACACATTGGCTACAAGCCAGGTTCTATCCGAAGCCATAAGGAAACTTGGCCAGAAAGAAGAAGTGGCTATTGTCGTTTGCGGCAGGCAGACCATTGATGGTGACACCGCACAGGTGGGACCGGGTATCGCCACTCGCCTGGGGTATTCGCAGTTGACACTTGTTGACCGCATTGAAAGTGTTGACCTTAAGGCAAAAAAAATAAGAGTCAGGCGCAGGCTGGAGGGAAGACACGAAATAGTGGAAGCGAAACTGCCTGCAATGATCGCGGTCGTGAAGGAAATAAACAGCCTGAGATATCCGACAGTGCCCATGCGGTTAATAGCAGAGGATTCGAAAGCGACATTATGGGATAACAAAGTGATGGGATTAAATGAAAACACGATCGGTCTTAAGGGTTCTGCTACACAGGTACGAAAGATCTTTTCACCCCGGAGAGCCAGCGGGGAAATAATCGGTGATGGTATCAAGGATCCAAAGGAAGCTTCACGGTTATTGCTTGATAGGCTTATGGAAAAGAGGGTATTGTGTATCTAATTATCATGCAACCGAGAGATCAATCCAGATTAATAACAATAAAATGAACATTAACAACGAACTAAACGAACTCGAAACGAACTCACGACGATCGGAGTTCGTATTAGTTCGTACCAGTTCGTTGTTGATTTTAAATAAATCTCGCAGATGATTAGTTGAATTAATAGAGGCACAGACGAATGGAAGAAAAGAACAAAGTGAAAAAACCCCGCGGTTTAGCCCATCTAATCCCTGGAAAGTGCATAGCCTGCGGAGCCCGCTGCCAGAGCGACTGTCCTGAAGATGCCATCGAGATGAATGAAAAGGGCGAGCCAATAATAAATACAGCAAAGTGCATTGGGTGTCGAAGGTGCGTCAAGATATGTCCCGCGCAGGCACTGGAGATGTATTTCACACCTGAGGAACTGAAGGTCATCGCATTGTCTGAAAAAGTACCCGAAGAAGCTGAAGCCATCGAAACAGGGATAAAAGAATACATGGGTGTCTGGATATTTATTGAGCATACCGAAGGTAAACCTGCAACTGTTTCATGGGAACTCCTGGGTGAAGGCGCAAAGCTTGCAAAAACACTGGGCGTGGAGTTATGCGCGCTGGTCATTGGCGAGAAGGTGGAACACCTTTGCCAGGAGTCATTCGCTTATGGCGCTTCTAAGGTTTATCTGATCGATGCACCTGTATTTCATCATTATCGAACCGAGACTTTTTTCAGGGCAATATGTTACTTAGTTGAAAAGTATAAACCAGAGATATTATTAATGGGTGCTACAGGCATGGGAAGAGACCTTGCAGGCGCTGTGGCAACAAAGCTCAAAACAGGCCTGACTGCTGATTGTACCGGTCTTGACATAGATGAAAAAGGATACTTACTCCAGACGCGTCCGGCCTTTGGCGGCAATATCATGGCTACTATTTTGACTGAGAAGACCAGACCGCAGATGTCCACGGTCAGGCCGCATGTGATGGCACTTGCGAAAAAGGATGCATCGCGCACAGGCGCTATAGTCCGGGAATCCATGGACATAAAAGAAGAAGAGCTCGCGACCAGGGTCATTGAGGTAATAGAAGATGCAACAGGAGCGGAAAGCATAGACCTTGCAGGTGCTGAGATTATCGTATCCGGGGGCAGGGGAATGTGCGGCACTGAAAATTTCGCAATACTTCAAGAACTGGCTGACGAACTGGGCGGCGTGGTGGGCTGCTCGCGCGCGGCAGTAGAAGCAGGCTGGATGGCGCCTGAACGCCAGGTCGGCCAGACTGGAAAAACAGTAAGACCAAAAATCTATATCGCATGCGGTATCAGCGGTGCTATCCAGCACCTCGTGGGCATGCAAAGTTCGGATGTCATTATTGCCATCAACCAGGATAAGAAGGCTCCGATTTTTGAAGTAGCTACTTATGGCATCGTTGGGGATGTTTTTCAGGTAATACCGGCTATGATTGATCAGATCAGGGAGTTGCGAGCAAGGAAGGTGGGGAAATGATAAATATCTGCGTTCATCATGCTGAAACCCTGCGGGTTCTCGACTCCGCGCACACTTATGCCCCGCAGGGCATAGGTGGACACGCCCTCCAGAGGCGTGACTCTGGGCGATCATCTGCGGTTTGTTATTCGAGATTTGGCCTTAATAGCCACAGAGGACACAGAGAAAATTGGCAACGAACACAACGAACTCGATACGAACTCACGTCACCTGAGTTCGTTTTAGTTCGTACCAGTTCGTTGTTTTACTCCATTTTCCAGAATAAATGTAAATGTTTTATGGAGGAGTGAGCATGTTCTTATACATCAGCACGATTATATTTTTAGCAGCTTTAGCCCTTTTTTGCTGGAGTTGTTACAGGCGTTTTCGGCTTCTTATGCTCGGAAAAGCCGAAAATCGTTTTAACGATGTGGGCAAGCGTATATGGGGCGTGATTTATTACGCCTTTGGGCAGCGCTGTACTGTTTCCCACGGATACCGTTTTGGCTGGAATCATCTTGTTCTTTTCTGGTCATTTATGATATTATTGATAGCCAATACAGAATTCCTGCTTGAGGGCATTTTCCCGGATTATATTAACTTCTCGATGTTACCCGTTAGCTTTTACCTCTTAATTGAGATCGCATCAGTTCTGGCTCTTCTGGCTGTTTGTATTGCGATGCTTCGCCGCCTTGCTTTCCCACCTTCCTATATGGAAGCAAGAAGCAGGGACGCTTTTATAATTCTTGGTCTTATTGCTTTGCTTATGGTGGCTTTTTTCGGCTTGCATGCCAGTGAGATCGCAAAGGGTAGTGCAGAAACGGCATCTTATATGCCAATTTCAAATTTTGTAGCTTCGACTTTTTTCGTGCAGGTTCAGATTGAAAGCTTGAATGATTATATCGAAGCATTCTGGTGGCTACATGCCTTAGTGCTGCTTGTTTTCTTGAATTACCTCCCCTTTAGCAAGCACATGCATATACTGACAGGCATCCCCAATGTCTTTTTCAAGAGCCTCACGAAGGTCAATACCCAGCCAAGGGAAGAGTTCAAAAAGGGCAATGTATTCGGTGTCGGGCAAATTGACCAATTTACCTGGAAGGATTTAATGGACTCATACTCCTGTACCGAGTGCGGGCGCTGCTCTGATAATTGTCCTGCCACCAATACCGGAAAGTCGCTTAACCCGCGCCTTGTTATTCATGATATAAAAACTAATTTATTGAAAAACGGGCCACTCATTGATAAAAAAGAGCTGCCCGTATTGCCATTGATTGGCGCGGGTGGAGAAGGCAGCATATCACCAGAAGTTCTCTGGTCGTGCACCACCTGCGGCGCGTGTATGGAAGTCTGTCCCGTATCTATCGAGCACATACCAAAGATCGTTGACATGCGCCGCAATCTCGTTGAGATGAATGCAAAAGTGCCTGATGAATTACTGCCCTTCTTTGAAAGCACGGAACAGCGCAGTAATCCCTGGGGCATTGTGCCTGCAGACCGCATCAAATGGGCTACGGATATCAATGTCAAGCCTTTTGAAACCGGGAAGACAGAATACCTGTTTTATGTCGGTTGTTTCGGGGCATTTGATGCCCGAAGCAGGCGGATATCTCTTGCTATTTCAAAGATTCTGGATGCAGGCGGCATTTCCTGGGGAATTCTGGGAAAAGACGAGTTGTGCTGCGGCGATAGCATGCGCCGGCTTGGGAATGAATTTGTTTTTGACAGGATGACAAAAGACAATATCAAAATATTTACCGATAAAGGAATAAAAAAGATCATTACCCAGTGCCCTCACTGCTACAATACACTGAAAAATGATTATCGACAGTATGGTCTGGAACTTGAAGTTATCCACCACACCGAGTTGATCAATAACCTGATAAAATCCGCAAAGTTGACATTGAATGTGAATGAAGCTGACCTTGGGAATGTGGTGTTCCATGATTCCTGCTACCTGGGACGCTATAATGGGATTTATGACGCCCCGCGTGAAGTTATTGCTTCAGTTACAGGCCGCGCGCCCACAGAGATGGAACGCTGTCTTGAAAAATCATTTTGCTGCGGCGCTGGAGGCGGGCGAATGTGGATGGAAGAAAGTACGGGGACGAAGATCAATGTGGTGCGCGTGGAGGAAGCTTTGAAGAAAGAGCCACGGACGATTTGTGTTAGCTGCCCTTACTGCCTGACCATGTTTGAGGATGGATTGAAAAGCATCAAAGCTGATGATAAGGTGCAGGTAATGGATGTGGCTGAGATCGTGAGCAGGGGATTGAAATAACCCTGACATTTTCAATTGCGCACTGGTAAAAACTGGTCACAAATATTTGCGCCGGAAAGTCTTTTTAAATCTGCGTTCATCTGCGGTTTCTAATAGCCACGACCCTTTTTTGCAGTGGCATCGGCGCGTACCGACTCGTTTGAATTGTGAATGTTGGGCGACACTGCGCAAAGTCGCATCCCACTCTTAAAAAAACATATGGTTGCGATTATGCGATTACAGTAACAGTAGAAGACCACAATTAGATACTTAGCCTCTTTAAAGCTTCAGATGGTTCTACACACTCAAGGTATTTTTTGGCATCATTTTTTAGTGCATTATCCTCGGTTACCAGAATCGCCGATTCCTGCACAGCCCCTGCAAGAATGGGTATATCATTTCTATCTCCGATGGCGTATTTCGAGAATTTAGCCTTAGGAACATTTTTCATTACGGTGCAGCACTCTGAAACATAATCAATGGCATAATTTATTCTTTCTTGTGAGAACTCAAATTCGATCAAAGTTCTGCGTATCTCTTTTACGACAAATTCATTTACAAAAAGTGAAACTAACTTTTTCTTACCGCTTTCAAGTAATATCCATGCATCCTTATTTCTGCCAGTAATCGCTGAAATAGCGACAGTCGTATCTATGAAAAAATTAAGCTTCGTATTCTTCATTGTACACTTGAGACCGTACTTTCTTTACTTTTTCCACTATTTCTTTCATGCTGATTTTTTTCTCATCAGCTTCATCCCACATCGCTTTTATTTTGGGAGGAATGCTTGTAAGCTCAGAAGGCACAATTTTTATCCCATCGTCCACGTCAGCGTATTTTACAACATCTCCGACTTTAATATGATATTTCATTCTTAATTTCTTAGGAATTGTTATTGTTCCGGCTTTTGTTACTTTTCCAAATAATGTTTCACTCAAATATTGCATATTATTTTAAGATATTCGTATATTCGTATTTTAAGGTTTTGTAAGATCGCTCTTTTGAAATGCGGATTTCAAATATTAAAAATAACGGGACTATAGATAGTGCCCCAGCGTGAAGTTATTGCCTCAGTTACAGGCTGCGCGCCCGCAGAGATGGAACGGCGCTGGCGGCGGGAGAATGTGGGTGGAGGGAAAGCACCGGGACGAAGATCAATGTGGTGCGCGTGGGGGAGGCTTTGAAGAAAGAGCCGGAAGATCTGTGTTAGCTGTCCTTACTGCCTTACCATGTTCGAGGGTGGATTGAAGAGCATAAAAGTGGATGATAAAGTGCAGGTGATGGATGTTGCTGAGATCGTAAGTAAGGCTTTGAAAGAAGGATGAAGCTCACATAATGTCTAAATCGGTAATGAAAATATTCGTTTTTTCAGTTTTCACATGCGGCATGGTATGATTTATATGTCTTTAAATTAACTTGGGCGCATGGACCGAAATAGCATTCGAGAAATAACGCATCTTGTGGCGTCGTTACTTGTTCTCACTATCGCGTTCTCTTATCCCAGTACAACTGCAGAAGCGCTTTCTATAGCTGCTATTGGAGTAGGTACCGGGTTCCTCCTGCATGAACTTGCCCATAAGTTCACAGCCCAGAGATATGGTTTTGTCGCAGATTATGAAGCAAGCCCCGTGGGGCTTCTTCTTGCTATCGGGCTTTCGATTTTCACCAACGGTGGTTTTGTATTCGCGGCCCCAGGCGCTGTAATGATACGCGGTAAAAGGGTTCCTTATGGACAAGATCCGGATACTTATTGGAATACGCTGCAAAATGAAAAAGAGTTTGCGTATATTTCGGTTTCAGGCGCTGTCGTTAATTTAATACTTGCTGTTTTGTTTATATTGGTTTCATTGATTATTGCCGACCAATTTGTAATAAAAGTCCTCGGGACAGCAGCATTCATAAATGTATTCCTGGCTGGTTTTAATATGATACCTTTCGGACCGCTTGACGGTGCGAAAGTATGGCGATATAATCCGTTCTTATGGGGTATCGTCGGACTACCATCAATACTTCTCTTCTTTATTTTGCAATCTATGTAATAAATGAAAAGATGATCACTCTACTTTCTTAAACGATTCCTTTGCCGCGCCGCACCAGGGGCAAACCCAGCCGTCAGGCAAGTCTTCAAAAGCTGTCCCTGGTTCTATTCCCCCGTCGAGGTCTCCAGCAGCAGAGTCATATACATAATCACATAGAGTACATTTCCACTTGTCCATGTAAGTATCATTTTTTCTTAAGGACTTAACATTAACGCATTTAACATCAAAACTGCCCGAACAAAACCAATATGCTTTTAAATAATGAAAGACGAATGACCTGAAACGTAGGAGGAAATATGTTTGGTATTGAATTTGTACCTAATGAATCGGTTCTAAAATTAGCATACTACACTAAGCTAGCAGAAGAAAATGGTTTTGACAATGTCTGGATCACAGATCACTACAATAATCGTGATGTGTATACCACACTTGCTGTACTGGCAACGAACACCAACCGGATAAAACTTGGAACTGGCGTAACAAATCCTTATACAAGGAATGTTGCGATCACAGCCCAGAGCATCGGCGCGATAAATGAAATATCCGGAGGCCGCGCAATACTCGGTATAGGTCCTGGAGACAAGGCAACTTTTGACGCGATGGGAATCGAATGGGTCGAGCCTATGACAACCATAGCTGAATCCATTACAGCCATCAGGGGTTTCTTTACAGGAAAGAAAGTAGCACAGGATGGAAAGCGCGTAAAGATCGGCGGCGCAAAACTTGCATTTAAGACAGGTAATATTCCAATTTACATGGGCGCGCAGGGTCCCAAGATGCTTGAACTTGCCGGGAGAATAGCAGATGGCGTACTCATTAATGCATCCCATCCAAAAGACTTTGAATTCGCGATCAAACAGATCGCAGCAGGCGCAAAAGCAGCAGGACGCGATCCCAAGAGCATAGATGTTGGCGCTTATGCGTGTTTCTCAATCCACAAGGATGCAGAAAAAGCAAAGAACGCGGCAAGAGTCGTAGTCGCATTCATAGTTGCAGGTTCACCTGATACTGTTCTTGAAAGACATGCGATTGACCTGGCAGCAAAGAAGAACATCGGCGATGCCATCGCAAAGGGAGACTTTGCAGGATTGAATACTCTTGTAACAGACAAAATGATCGATGCTTTCTCAATATGCGGAGCACCAGCTGACTGCAAGGCAAAAATCGATGCGCTTTTGAAGATCGGGGTAACCCAGATAGTCGCAGGTTCACCGATAGGCCCTGATAAAGAAGTAGCTATCAAACTGATAGGAAAGGAAATCATCGGAGGAAAGTAAAGTGGAAGCAAAATCGGATAGTTTGGCAGCAGGGCCCCTCATGGAGAGGGGCATCCTTAAATCCGACCAGGATCAGGTACTCATCAGACTGGGCAACATGTATGCCCCCAATGTGGGACTACCAAAAATAGCAGATGTTGGAGAATTCAACTACTGCTGTTCCTGCGGTACATGCGAAGCCATCTGTCCGATGAATGCCCCGATTGTGAGAAAAGGAGAGGTTGACATCTCAAAGGAAAAGAACAATTATAATAAAATGGAATTAAAAACCGAAGTTGCTTTCCAGAATGTCAATCCTTTTAAAACTGATACGCACCCATGCGTGAATTGTTACGCATGCGAACGCATATGCCCAATATTGGATGGTTTCCCGGGGGATGAATTCAATAACATAAGGGTAATGAAGGCCGGCAAAAGCAAAACACTTCACGGCCAGGACGGAGCGATAGTATCACAAATAATAAAATCCCTTTTAGAACAGGGAGAAATTGATTGCGCCCTTGGTATTGTGAGAAATGAGAAATGGGAAACAAAAGTCGTGATGTTCACAAAACCTGAAGACGTAACAAGCGCAAGCGGTACAAAATATACATACCAGCCTGTACTTTCAAGCCTCAGGGATATCCACAGGGCTTATGCTGATACGTATGGCAAGGCACTGAAGAAATATAAAAATGTTGCTATTGTAGGGGTTCCATGCCAGGCTCACGGAGCAAAGCTTTTCCGTGAGAATTTTGGCAAGATTAAATTAATAATCGGTCTTATCTGTATGGAAAGTTTCTCTGAACAGGTAATGATCAATGAAATGATACCCAATATAATGGGTGTTGATATAAGGGATGTCAAGAAGATGAATTTTAACAAAGGTAAATTCATCGTTGAAACTAACAAAGAAGTAAAAGAAGTTCCTATCAAGGATGTTGCTCCTCTTGCAAGGAAAGGATGCCATCATTGCCAGGATTATACATCTTATTTTGCGGACATATCCGTAGGTTCTGTAGGTTCGGATGAGGGGTTCAGTACGGTATTTGTCAGGACAGAAACCGGCGAGAAATATCTTAACAAAGTCAATGAGATCGAATGGTCTGAAAAACCAATTTTCCTGGACATTGTTAAAAAGCTCACGGCAATGAAACATAAACATAATGAATGGGACTGGCGCGCATTCATGAAAGAAGTCTGGAATCGCGATAATCCAGTAAGACCATGGGGCGCCGAGAAACTTGTAAATATCCCGCCGCCACCTCCACCACTGCCGCCATCAGCTGAAAAACCGCCAGGTGCAAAACCGCCAAAACCCACAGAGTAACATGAGCCGCGGGCTTTATCTTGGCAGGTTCCAGCCCTATCACTTAGGGCATCACCAGGTCTTAAAACAGATTTCAAAAGAAGTTGATGAGATCATAGTAGGAATAGGGAGCGCACAGAAAAGCCACGAAATAGAAAACCCATTCACTGCTGGTGAACGGGTTCTAATGGTAACAAGTGCTATAAAAGAATTTGATATTAAGCATTATGTTATACCAATTGAGGACATCCAGCGCAATTCCCTATGGGTATCCCATGTAAAATCCATGGTGCCGCCTTTTGATATTGCATATACCAATAATCCGCTGGTCATAGAACTGCTGTCCGAGGCAGGTATAGAAGTTAAACAGTCGCCTCTTTTTAAGCGAAACAAATATTCTGGCACACAGATCAGGAGCCTGATGTTAAAGGGTGAAAAATGGGAGAAATTCGTGCCGCAAAGCGTTATTGAAATCATCAATGAGATCAATGGTGTAAAAAGACTGAGGACCGTGACACAATCCGACCAGGAATAAGAAACAGTAATTCCAGGCAGGATTTCAAAGATGAATTACCCATTCAGAAAGTTGTAAACATTGTTCGGGAATACATTCGATAGAGCATCCCGTACATGGTGAGAAAATATCTTCTACTAACAGTAATTTATAATTCTTGACTTTCTGTTCCTTTTTTTCTATGGATTTGATAAGGTATGTTTTAGAACCCTTGGATGAATCATGCTCCCTGCTGATAAGCCTCTCTTTTTCAAGTTTGGCGACAATTCTTGAACATTTACTGCTGTCGATCTTTGCGGTTTTCCAGAGTTCATTCTGCAAAATACCATTTTTTTTTGATTTTATCAATTTAAGTATTTTTTCTTCAATTTCCATTCTATTCCTCTACCGGACTCAACATGATAATGTTGTTGCCGCGCAAGATGACAGAACCCAATGAACGTGATTTTACACCATCTATGACCTCAAAGGTATCCATAAGATGCAAATTCAGGTACTCATCTGAACTTTCAAGTTTACCCTGGAGAGTATGTTTATCGCCCTTCATTTCAACCTGTATTGTTGAACCTGTTAATGTCTGAACTTTTTTTGTCGGGAACAAGATATTATCCTCTATTTACTTTATTCTATCCTCAATTATTCGTTAAGTACTTCAATATTTGCATTCTTCTACAACATCAATGATTTTTCCAGGATGATCAATTATCGTTATACCTTCAAGCTGTCCTAACAACCTTACATTTCTTGAATCTATATCACGCACCTTGATTTTAGCAAACCCTCCCCTGATCGCGCCATAACTGCACGATTTTACACAGATACTGCAGCCATTGCACATGAGAAGATCTATCTGATCTGTGATCGCATGATTCGGGCATTGCTTTACCGGGGGACATATTTCACATTTCATGCATATTTCCCGGTCTATGAAATAAGGCATTTTCGATTCGATATGACCTTCTATATCCACAGGCACAATATAAACCGCCACGCCCCCTTTTACAGCCTGTGCTACTGCATTCGTGACAAGTGTATCGGCTATCCCATAAGCAAGTTTTGCTGTTGTATTTGATGTAGCAGGTGTAACTACAAGGGCATCGTATTTTTTCAGGAGCATCCTCCCGGCTTTAGGAAAACTTGATCCCTGCTCCCGCTCATAAAAACATTCTTCGAGATAATTGCCATTTGAAATATTCAAGAGCGATTTATCCAATCCGTACATCCTGATCACTTCTTCAGCCGCCTTTGAAATAAAAGTTGTGACTTTTGTCTCAGGATTTTTATTTTTTATCTCCCGGATAACATCAAAACTTTCACGCAGGAAATGACCGGCGCCTGTAATACACCATGCAATTTTCATGTAAAGACCCCAGGTTCGAAAAAGAAAATCCTCATCGTTATCATTCTGTAGTATATGTCTATGGATTATTAAAATTTCCTGCTTAAAATCCTGACCTATCATTTCTTGATGTTTCATTTTATTATGCTTAAAATCTTATAAGAGTACATATTTATACGATGCACTCTATAAATAGAATTGGAGGTTATTATGTCTAGATATATTATAATATCGAAAGAAAACGTATAGATATTATTTATTAGGATGTTAAACACACATAATCGAAGCCCTATAAACCCTCTATTTAACTATCCATCTACTATTATATAATTAAAACCATGAGTTTACTTTGTAAATGTGTAAAATAATGTAATATGTTATGGATAGTTTGCATTCAATGTAAGTTATCAATACCTTTAAATATTCACATAAATATACTTACCACTATGAATAAGTGTGATAAATGCAAGAATCGGTTTAAATGTCCGTTGTTCCGGCTGACTCATCGGATTAATGCAATTAAGCCTTAATTATCTATGTTGCCATTGAGTTATAGCGTGTTTATTGGTAGAATCATAAGGCTTAATGTCCGTTCGCCTCTCTAATGGCTTCCTTGGGGCTCAGACTGCAATAAGACGATCTAAAAGTTAGAATGGGTTTTGGCAGGGAATGTCTTGTTATGTAATGGTAATATTAGCACTACATGAAGAGGATTAATGTGGTGCTAATAGTTGCACTACAAAACTATGAAGTCCTGCGCCCGGCAGAACTTGCATTGTTGTATGGTACCTAATGGTTCCAATAAAGTTGAAGTCCTACTTCTGGCAGAACTACCATTAAACTATTGCTCTTTATTGGAGTTGGGGCTCTATGGCGTCAATAAGTCTTCTGTTAAAATTTTTTTAATCTCAACCAACTATATCCGTCTAAATAGTCCTTCCAATTCATATTTTTAGAAAATGATCATCAAATATTACATAAACCAATAGTGTA
>Ga0265296_1001279_pt1 | contig 29791 bp, 25 predicted proteins | sample MunlanPumphouse1_FD_189073 | JGI IMG/M metagenome (GOLD analysis project Ga0265296, IMG submission 189073) | Groundwater microbial communities from a municipal landfill in Southern Ontario, Canada - Pumphouse #1 | ecosystem: Environmental > Aquatic > Deep subsurface > Groundwater | place... | reverse complement strand
GCCCAGAGGCATTCTCTCGGACGTAGCTCCGACTATCTTAAAAATAATGGGCATACCGAAGCCGAAAGAAATGCGGGGGGTGAGTTTGATTTGACATTATGGAGAATAAAAAAATTTCAAATATCGCACGAAATACTTCGTATTTCACATTTGCTTTGGTTCTGCAAAAACTGATAAGTTTCGGCTTTTTCGCTTTTGTGGCGCGCAATTTGGATCCGACTGATCTTGGGAAATACTATTTCGCAATTTCGTTCACAACGATCTTTTCGATATTCATCGATCTTGGCCTGGCTAACGTGCTTACGCGCGAAGTGCCGAAGTTATCGGGCGAGGAAAGCAAGATCCAGGAAATTCTGGGCGCTGTGATTGGTATAAAGATTCCTTTAGCTGTGCTTTCTGTCCTGGCGGCCGCCTTTCTTGCTAATCTGCTCGGCTATGAGCCGCTGGCCAAAATGCTTGTGTATATTTCTTGCGGATCAATGGTTTTGGATTCGTTTTCCACCGCTTTTTTCGCGGCTTTGCGCGGCTTTCATAATCTGAAATATGAAAGCGTTTCATCTGTAATTTTTCAGCTGATTACTTTGTTTTTCGGCGTTATCGTAATTAAGCTTGGCCTTGGATTGCCGTTTTTGATGTGCGCAATGCTTGCTGGAAGTGCTTTTAATTTTCTTTTTTCTTCATATTTGCTGATATTTAAGCGGCGCTTAAGCCTTTGTCCGCGCTTTGATATTTCTTTTGCCAAATCCTTGGCTTTTTTAACGTTTCCTTTCGCTTTATTCGGCGTGCTTCAGCGTTTTTACATGTATTTGGATACGGTGCTTTTATCCAAGTTGGCAGGCGATCATCATGTCGGCCTGTATCAAGTGCCGTTCAAGATAATTTTTGCTTTGCAATTCCTGCCTTTGGCTTTTGTCGCTTCGCTCTATCCGGCTTTTTCTTTGTATTGGAAAACCAATAAAGAACAATTAGCAATCACTTTTGAAAGAGCCTTGAATTATCTGATCGTCATCAGTCTGCCGATCAGTTTCGGTACGATCGCGCTGGCGGATAAGATAATCATGATTTTTAAGCCGGAGTACGCGGAAGCGGTTTTGCCCTTACGGATCATAATGGCTAGTCTGTTCTTTGTGTTTATAAATTTTCCGATCGGTTCGCTTTTGAATGCCTGCGACCGCCAAAAAGCCAATACGCGCAATATGGCGCTGGTTTTATTTTTAAGCATTGTCTTGAATTTAATCTTGATACCGAAATTCCAATCGGTCGGCGCCAGTCTCACGGTTTTTTTAACTAACGTTTTTATGTTCCTGCTTGGCGCTTATCAGGTTCCGAGCATTATTAAAGTAAATGTCAAAAAGATTTTATTGATTTTTATCAAAATATTTTGCGCGGCCGCTTTGATGGGCTTTCTGGTTTTTTATCTGAGAAATAGCATCCCAATTTTATTATTGATTCCCTTGGGCGCTATCGCATTTGCCGTCATATCTTTTTTATCCGGCGCGATAAAGATAGTTGACGTGAAAAGCATTTTGGGGACAATGAAAAAGGCGTGAAAAAATGAAGATGAAAATGTTTTTGCTAATATTAAGCAAAATATATCTTGACAAAAATTAGCATTTATGCTAATGTTTTTTAATTCCCAATCAGAATGGTTCTCTTTGGGGCGTTGTTTGAAAATTTAAAAAAGGAGGAAGTAATGAAAAAAATGCCAGTGATGGTTGCTGTTTTTTTGGGCTTTATGATTTTTATGGGTTGTAGTGACTCGGAAAAATCAACGTCAAATTCCGGTGAAGCGATTGTTTCCCCGGAAGATTCGGGAAAAACAAAAATTTTGAATTGGAAAAATGAAACAATTGGAGGTGTTATCTACGTCTCATATTCACCTGATGGCAATAACTACGAGCCGGTTGCCTCAATTGATTTAAACGAGGGCAAGCTGGTTTTTGAAAAAGAGAAAACTAGGGAGATTGTAATTGCTCCAAAGTTGTTTTTTTCGAAATTTGACGGAGCGCCGAAGAAAGTTGAATTGCCGGTTGCGCCAAAACAATTATTTGTCAAAAAACATACTATCGATGTGCTGTGTGAAAATGATAGTATATATGATATTTCAAATATTCTAAACGGTTTCTCCACAGAGCCGTTGGATATGATGACTGTCAAATCCAGAACAATAAAATCCAATGATGATTTTTTTTATGTTGAATCAAATGGATTTAATGTTTACGATTCCAGTTTTGGCTGGATTTGGTCAAGCAGCCAGGAAATTTTGGCATTTGACGTTGTGCCCGGATATTTGGCATATTCATTGCCGACATCCTTTTACTCCGAAGAGGAAGAGATTTATCTTAGAGGAGAAAAAGAAGATGACAAGTTAATGTCGATAAACGGCGATATGGATCCGCTTTATAGCGGAGCTATTGTCGATATCGAGATGGATCCTGGAGACGGCAAAATTATTTTTGTTAAAGCTGATCGTAGCCAGGATGGATATGGCATTAAATATTTCCGGACATTAGACAGGGGGGATCACTGGGAAGAAATGGATCGTCCGGTTCTTGATGTTGTATCGGCTAGTGATCAGTCTTTTGTTTTCTCGTCATCAGCATATTCTGTTAATTCGGGATATACTTGGATCCCTTTTGATCGGGGGCTGGACCAGTTTGTCTATTGCGAAGAAGACAGGTGGTTTTCCGCAGGATCCGAAAGCGGATTGTATTTTGGCAATCTAGAGAAGAACTCCTTGATCGACTTTCCGAATAAAAAAGTAATTTCAATGGAATCGTACAACGGCAAGCTTGCTGTTGTGGTTAAGGGTGACTCGGGTGAGGCGGAGTTGTATGTTTATAATATGTATGACAAAACCCCCATGTTCTTTTCTTCGGCGCTCCAAGAAACAGGAGGTGTTTACAGCAATAATAGCCTCTGTATCGGAGTAGGGGGAGTAATTGATTCTTCTGAATATAACGGTAACATATGTTTTTACAAGGAAGATGACGAGATCCATTCCCGGATTGATTTTTATTCCTATCCATACAAAGAAGGGTTTTTTTATGAAATGGATCAGGAGATGACCATAGTCGAAATTGTTGACCCTGAGGCAACCTCATATAGGCTTGGGAATACGGGGTATTCTCTGCCGAGTGACAACAACGAAATATGGACGTCATATTTCCCAGACTATCAGAAAACTGATATTATCGGTTTGTTTTCTGAAACCTCAAGAACAGAAATATTTTTCTCGGGGGAAAATTATATAAAGGGAGAGTTGAGACCAGTAAAAGGTGCTATGCTGGAAGTTTTGCAGTTTTGTATTCCCGAATATTGGGGATATGAAGTTGTTTGTAAGGAGTATATTCAGTAATCAGAATTACTGAAAAAAGAAAATTTTCACCCGGCAGGATCTTGATGATCCTGCCGGTTTTTATTTGATAAGCAAAATAAAGAACCTTTTGGTCGAGTGAATGATGTGCAAGTCCACGAACATAATTAACACTTTTTATTTATTAGATTTGGCCAATTTTTTATTAATTTGACCCATTAATTTGGCGATTTTTTATTATCCACATCATTGACAATCGTCTAATATTCGTCTATAATACGACTATATGTTTATAGTCTTTTTATAATTTATCCAAAATATACAATATCAAATAAACTTCTTGGCAATATCAAGCGCATAAGCGAGCGCGGGAAATATCTGCTTTTTCTTCAACAAGCATAGAGGGAAATTCCTTGCCTTTAACTGACGTAAAAAAAATCTTGAAAAACAGGCCGGAACATGTGAGAGAGGGTGAAAGAGAAATTTTTAAATTAATTTGGGGGGAACTTTTAGTAATTTTTTTGTAATAACAAAGGAAAGTCGGATGCAATTGAATTTGGTATTTCTGAACATCGGGAAAATATTAATGAATTTAAAAAAATAATAGTTAATAATTTTGTGCATGATAAATAAAACAATAAAAGAAAAAATACGGATAAAAGCGAAAACATGTCTATATGCAAGATTTTTTTCAGCGGTTTTGGAAAGAGGTTGAAGGGAGATTGTGATTGTTCTAGGATTTACGTTTTTGTTACGCCATTACAAAGATTAGGACTTATTAAAATCTGCCCATAAAATTATCCAAAGAACCATGAAAAAATAGGCTATGCTAAACCATGATAGTATATGATACATGACTCCGTAATAATCGGCGGCGGGCCGGCAGGGTTGATGGCCGCGGCGCGCGCTAGCGAACTTGGCGCGCGCGTTTTAGTTATGGAAAAAAATGATTGTTTAGGAAAAAAATTATTGATAACCGGACACGGGCGCTGTAATTTGAGTAATGCATCTGCTGACGACAAAAATATAATATCCGTCTATGGTCCGAACGGCCGGTTTTTGTATTCGGCTTTTAGCCGCTATGGCGTTGAAAAGACTTTGGAATTTTTCAATGGCCTGGGAATCAAAACAAAAATTGAAGATGCTGGGCGGATTTTTCCGCAAAGCGGGGGAGCGCTTGCCGTGCGCGACGCGCTTTTTGAATATTTAAAAAAAAATAACGTAGAATTCCGATTTAATTCCGCAGTCAAAGAGCTTTGCGCTGAGAAAGGCGAGATAAAAAAAGTCATATTAATAAGCGGCGAAGAAATTTTTGCGAAAAAATTCATAATAGCCTGCGGCGGCAAATCATATCCGGCCACAGGTTCGAATGGAGATGCTTATGCTTGGCTCAAAAAACTTGGGCATAAGGTCAATCCGTTGCGTCCGGCTCTTGCTTCCTTGAGCGTAAAAGAAAAAAACATAAAAGAGCTGGAAGGCTTAAGCCTTGAGAATATCATAATCAATGTTTATGCCGGATTGCAAAAAGCTTTCAGCGCCCGGGGCGATCTGCTCTTTACGGCGGATGGCTTAAGCGGTCCCGTGATAATCGATTCAAGCGGACGCATTGGCGGTCTTTTACCGCAGACGGGAGTGTGCGTGAAAATCGATCTGTTTCCGGATATTGCACTAGCCGATTTTTCTAAAAAAATGCAAAATGATTTTCATGACAACGGCAAGAAAATGCTGAAAAATTATTTAGCTTTTCTTTTGCCGCCCAGACTAGCTTCGTATATATTGAGGTTGTCCGGTATCTGCGGTGAAAAAGAGCTTAATTCCATATCTCGGGATGAACGTGAATGTCTAGCGATTTTAATAAAAGAACTGGCATTTGCCGTTGGCGCCGTTAATGGCTTTGAAAAAGCCATGCTCACGGCCGGTGGTCTTGATGTAAAAGAACTTGATCCGAAAACGATGCGCTCCCGTTTGTATAAGAATCTATATCTGGCCGGAGAGGTTTTAGATATTGACGGCCCGAGCGGCGGCTATAATCTGCAGATTTGCTGGAGCACGGGATATACGGCCGGAAACGACGTTTTTTCTGAATATTGATTGCGCTTATCTTCGTTCGTGATATAATTATCACAATATGAAAACGCTATTATTTACAATCGAGTATCCGCCCTTTCACGGCGGAGTGGCGAATTATTATTATAATTTAACCAAGCATTGGCCGGCTAATGAGAAAATCGCAGTTTTAGATAATGCTAATAACCGGCTTCTTTGCGGCCGGCTATGGCCGAAATGGCTGCCGGCTCTGTTTCTTTTGCGCCAAAAGATTAAACAAGAAAAATTTGATCAGATAATCGTTGGACAGCTTCTGCCCCTGGGTATTGTTGCTTTTTTGCTTTCATTATTTTGCAGAATTTCTTTTTCCGTGATAATCCACGGCATGGAACTGAGCTTTGCGCAAAAAAAAAGTCGGAAAAAATTAATTTCGCGTCTGATCCTTGGGCGCGCTAAAAATATAATCTGCGCCGGAAGCCATACTGCGGAATTGGCTAAGCGATTTTTGGGTGAAAAATATTCTGAAAAAATCCATATCGTAAATCCGGGCGTATGCGCTTCGCCTGCCGTTGACCAGGATCTGCTTGAGAAAATAAAAACCGAAAATGATTTATCCGGAAAAACTGTCTTGTTCACGGTTGCACGCTTGGTCAAGCGCAAAGGCCATGACATGGCGATTGCGGCCATGAAGGAGCTTGCGCCGGGCGACGCGAGTGTTCATTATTATATTGCCGGAACCGGACCGGACGAGGTTTATCTGAAAGAAATCGCGCAAGGCATGAATAATGTCCATTTTTTGGGCAAGATAAGCGACGAGGAAAAATGGGCTTGGCTTGCCTTGAGTGATATATTTATCATGCCATCCCGCGATATTGGCGGTGATTTCGAAGGATTCGGCATCGTTTATCTTGAAGCGGCAATGGCCGGCCGGCCTGTTATCGCCGGCGACTCCGGCGGAGTACGCGATGCGGTGATTGACAACGAAACAGGGTTATTGATTGATCCGGAAAATCCATCCGTGATCGCCGAGGCAATATTAAAATTAACAAACGACCCATCCCTGCGGAAGAGGATGGGGGAAGCGGGAAAAGCGCGCGCGGAAAAAGAGTTTAGTTGGAACTGGCAGGCCAGGAAAATTTGTGATTTTTTATTAGTTAAAAAAACTTTATGATCTCAATAATAATTCCTCTCTACAACCAATCCGAAAAGATCGGAAAATGCCTGGAAAGCATTGCGGCGCAGACTTATTGTAATTATGAAATTATCGTTGTTAACGATCGTTCGCAGGATCGTCTAAGCAGTACTATCCAAAAATCCAAAAAAGATTTTGGCATAAAAATCGAATGGCTGCACAATCAGGAAAATCATGGTGCTCCGTATTCGCGCAACAAGGGATTGAAAAAATCAAAAGGTGAATTCGTGCTTTTTTGCGATGCGGATATTCTTTTAAAAGAAACCGCATTAGAAGAAATGCTTTCAGTCTTGCGCGACAATCTGCAGGCCGCTTATGCTTATTCTTCTTTTTATTTCGGCCGGAAATTTTTCCGGCTTTGGAGCTTTGACGCGAAAAAGCTTCGTGAAATGCCGTATGTCCACTCCACTTCGCTTTTGCGTCGGGAATGTTTTCCGGCCGAAGGCTGGGATGAGAGTCTGCGCAAATTACAAGACTGGGATTTGTGGCTTAGTATATTAGATAATGGACATGAAGGAGTTTGGATCGATAAGGCATTGTTCAGCGTTGCTTCCGGCGGAACGATGAGCGATTGGCTCCCGTCATTCGCCTATAAGCTGTTTCCATTTTTATCAAGTGTAAAAAAATACAAGAAAGCGATGCAGATCGTGAAGAAAAAGCATAATCTGTTTTGATGATGATTATGAAAAAAAGAATTATAATTATTTTTCTGTTTTTGGCGTTTTTGTCGCTTACAGTTTTGTCGGTGCTGTTTTATTTTGAAAAAAACAAGAAAGAAAATCAGGTAGGCGCAAAGACCGTGGAAATAAATGGATTGCGTATTCCTTTGGAATTAGCTGATACCGTGAATAAGCAGATCCAGGGCCTGAGTGGCCGCGAACAGCTTTCAGGCGGCATGCTTTTTGTTTTTCCGGATAAGCGCATCCGCAATTTTTGGATGAAAAATATGCATTTTCCGCTTGATATCATTTGGATTGATGGCGACAGGATTGCCAACATTTCACAGAATCTTTTGCCCGAAGGCGAGCATCCGGCAAAAACATATAGTTCGATAAGCGAGGTGAATTACGTTCTGGAAGTAGAAGCCGGATTTTGCGAAAAAAATAATATCAAGATAGGGGATAGCGTGAAATTTTAGATTTAGTTTTATGAATTTTAATAAAAAAACAATCAAATATTTTTTCATTTCCGTTTTTTTGGCGGAATATTTTTCTTTGATCGGCCATGTTTTTCCTTTGTTCAACTGGCTGGGTTTTGTTTCTCTTTCGCTGATTCTTTTGGCCGCAAGCGTTCGCAAGACCGAATACGGCCTTTGGCTGATTTTTACAGAATTGTTTATCGGTTCATTCGGCCGTTTATACGCAATAAATATTTTCGGCTTTTCGCTTTCGCTTCGCATTGCTTTTTGGCTGATATTTCTTTTTGTCTGGCTGGTAAAAGAATTGAAGAATTGGCCCGAAGAGAACGGATTTAAAAAATTTTTTTGCCTAGACAAGAAAAAAAGCCAAGTGCCGGCTTTTTTCGTTTTGTTTATTTTTATCGCCTGGGGCGTATTGAACGGCTTTTTAAGCCATCAGCCTCTTGGCAATATTTTTGCCGATTGCAACGGCTGGCTGTATTTCGCCTTGCTGTTTCCGGTTTTGAAGGTAGTTTCTTCTCGAGAGCAAATTTCCGCGCTTATGCGGATTTTGCTTCTATCAGCTGTTTGGCTATCTATAAAAACGTTTTTTCTGCTATTTATTTTTTCGCATAACATGATTGGCATTGTGCCGGAATTTTATGCCTGGATCAGAGATACGCGCATCGGCGAGATTACGCAGATGCAAGGCGGATTTTATCGGATATTCATGCAGTCGCATATTTTTGTCTTGATCGCTTATTTTTTAGAGCTGATTTTGCTGGCAAGCAAAATCCGGCTTCAGCCCGCAGTCAAAGTTTTTTCCAAAGAGAATATATTCGATTATTTTTTAATAATAATTTTTTCCGCAGTCAATCTGATTTCGCTTTCGCGCAGTAATTGGCTGGGGTTGGCTTTTGGATTGGGTTTATTCGGGCTTTATCTTTTGTATTGCGACGGCTTGAAAAAGGCTTTGTTTTCCGGAGTGCTGGTTTTTTTTCTTTTTTTGGCAAGCATCGGCCTGATCGTTTTGATCGTAAAGTTTCCATACCCTAATCCTATGGGCGGCTTCAGCACGTCAGAACTTTTGTCTGAGCGGGCAAAGCAGATTTCCGGTGAAGCTGGAGTATCGTCGCGCTGGTCGCTTTTGCCGGAATTGTGGAAAGGAATCAAAAGCGCTCCGTTTTCCGGCCAGGGCTTTGGTGCGGCAATAACTTATAAATCGAGCGATCCGCGGGTTTTGGAAAAAAATCCGGATGGGCGCTACACTACTTTCGCTTTTGAATGGGGTTGGCTGGATATTTGGCTGAAGCTTGGTTTTTTCGGGGTGTTGGCGTATTTGTATCTGTTGGGCTTAATAATTTTCGCGTATTTTAAAAATATTAAAAAACAATCTGACGTGGTTTATGGCAAAACAGAAGATATCTTCGCGCCGGCATTTTTGATTGCTTTATGCGTAATCATTTTGATAAATTTTTTCAGTCCATATCTGAATCATCCCCTGGGCATCGGTTTTCTTTTGTTAGTAGCAGTTATGGCACAGACGGAAAATAGTCAAAAAGATCAAGAATAACAGGTGCTTGCATAAATATTAAAAATATTATATAGTAAAAATCAGAAAATTAATGGTTGAGTAATTTTAATGTCTGCTTAACCTGTAATTTTGATGCCGTTATTTTTCAGCCTTAAGGTTGGAAGGACGGCATTGATAATAAACAAATAAATATCATGAATGACCAAATAATTTCCCCTGAGGGATTCGAAAAGCTAAAAAATGAATTGGATTATCTGACAAATGTGAAAAGACGCGAAATTGCTGTTCGCATCCAAACCGCGAAGGATATGGGCGACTTGAGCGAGAATGCGGAATATAGCGATGCCAAAGACGAGCAGGCTTTTAATGAGGGGCGTATTTCCGAAATCAGCCAAATGTTAAAGAATCTGACGGTTGTGGCGAACGGTAAAAATGGCGGCAAAGCCGGAATGGGTTCTCATTTGGTCGTCCGTTCAAAAGGCCAAGAAAAAACTTTTACGATCGTAAGCTTCAATGAATCCGATCCCTTATCCGGAAAAATTTCTAACGAATCACCCTTGGGACAGGCATTTATTAATAAAAAGAAAGGGGATCGTATTACAGTTAAAACGCCGAAAGGAGAGGTTGAATACGAGATTGTCAAGATTGACTAACTTATCGCTGAAATATTGTTTCTCGGCAATAAAATTTGTTGATAGATATTTTGATTGCCAGCCGCCGTTTTAACGGCGGTTTTTGTTTTTGTAGAAAAAGCTAATGGCGGTTTCATAAAAACTTAATTTTCTTATGATATGTTGAAAATGAAGTTAAGAAAAACATCTTTTGGCTACTTAAAAAGACAGGAGTATGCAATTATTCAGATTCTCACCGATTATACTTCGCCTAATCTCAGGAATCTTAATATTGCCAGCACTTTTTGGGGAAAAACGTGTGCTTCTGATTTTTAAGTCAAGGCAAAAGAAAAATTCTTTTCTTCGGCAATAAATTATTAAATTTACATATATGAACAGAATCAGGCAAATGTTAAATTACAAAATTTTCCGGGTAATTTTCGGTATTTTTAAAAAAAGCGACAAACCACGGCAGTTGTCGTTTTTTTAGGCAAACACGCCGGTAGGCAGGAATTTATTTCTCTAATGATAAATAAAAATACGCTTAAAGTTAGCGTATTTTGTGTTTTTGTCAATAATATATTATGATTATGTCATTGGTGAATAATTACTATTCTACATTCATGCATATTCCTGAATATATCAAGACTATATTGCAAAAAATCAAAGATAGCGACTTTGAGGCATATTTAGTGGGTGGAAGCGTGCGTGATTTGTTGTTGGCAAAAAAGATTGAGAGTTCAGGCGATTGGGATATAACTACCAATGCCAGGCCTGAACGGATTTTGGAAATTTTTCCGGAAGGTAAATATGAAAATATTTTCGGCACAGTTTTGGTTCCGATCAAAAATTCAGACAACGAGACTATTTGCGTGGCGGAAATAACGACATATCGCAGTGAAAGCGGTTATTCTGATATGCGGCATCCGGATGAAGTCATTTTTGAAGATAAGCTTGAGAATGATTTGTCGCGCCGGGATTTTACTGTCAACGCCATGGCTTGGGATTATGAAAAAGGCGAGATTATCGATCTGTTTGGCGGACAGAAAGACGTTAAAAAGAGAATTATCCGCGCCGTGGGCGAGCCGGCTGATCGTTTTAAGGAGGATGCTTTGCGAATGATGCGTGCCGTTCGTTTTGCCTGCCAGCTAAACTTTTCCCTGGAAGATAAAACCGTCCGCGGTATTAAGAAAATGGCAGGCAGTATCAAATTTATCGCCAAAGAGCGGATTCGGGATGAATTTATCAAGATTTTAAAATCAGCTTGTCCATACGAAGGTGTAATGATGCTTCATGAATATAAGCTTTTGCAGTATATCCTTCCGGAATTATCGCAAAGCGAAGGTGTCGGTCAAAACCGCCACCATGTATATTCGGTTTTCGAGCATTCCGTGCTTTCTTTGAAAAACTGCCCCAACAAAGATTGGCGCGTGCGTTTTGCCGCGCTTTTGCACGATGTCGGCAAGCCCAAAACCAAAAAGGTTATTGACGGTCAAATCACTTTTTATAATCACGAATATGTCGGCGCGAAAATGGCGGAAAAAATTCTTGGCCGCCTGCGGATATCGGCAAGCGATTTGGAAAAGATTAGCGGTTTGGTCCGTAATCACATGTTTTACTATAATGTCGGGCAAGTAACAGAGGCCTCTGTGCGCCGACTTGTAAGCCGGGTCGGCAGAGAAAATCTGAAAGACTTGATCGATTTGCGTATTGCCGACCGCCTTGGCTCGGGCGTGCCAAAGGCTAAGCCGTACAAACTGCGGCATCTTGAATATATTATGGAAAAAGTGCAGAATGATCCGATTTCCGTGAAAATGTTGAAAATAAACGGGGATTATATGATAAGCGATCTTGGTTTCTCTCCGGGTCCGAAAATGGGAGCAATTTTGGATGTCTTGCTTTCCGAAGTGATAGAGGATCCTGAAAAAAATGCCCTTGATTTTTTATCCCAAAGAGCGCTACAATTAGAAAAGGAAGACTTGGATGTTTTGCGGCAAAAAGCCAGGGAGGCGATCAGCGAGAAAAAAGAAGCGGATGACAGCCGTTTGAAAAAAAATTATTATGTAAAATAAGAATTCCGACATTTGCCGGAACTTGAAAAATTATGAAAAAAATTTTATTATTTTCCTTGGTGTTGATTATGGCCAGCGCCTGCAGTACTGCAAAAAACGATTCAAGCCCGATTGAAGATAAATCGCTTGAGAAAAAACAAAACCAAAGTGAAGGTGTTGAGAATATTAATCAATCAAATAACAAAAAAATGACTGAAACAAAATCAACAACTTATCCGGATTTAACCAAAGAGTATCGCTATGCGGTTCTTAGGACTAATCTTGGAGAAATAAAATTGGCGTTTTATGCTGATGAATCGCCGGCAACAGTGAATAATTTTTTAAATTTAGCTAAAGACGGATTTTATAACGGCACTCGTTTTCACCGTATTATCAAGGATTTTATGATTCAGAGCGGTGATCCGAAGTCAAAGGATATTGCGCAAAAGAATATGTGGGGCACGGGCGACCCTGGCTATAAATTCAACGATGAATTCAATGACAATAAATTGGTGCGCGGTTCTTTGGCAATGGCCAATTCCGGATCGAATACCAACGGTTCGCAGTTTTTTATCGTGACCGCCGAGTCAACCCCGTGGCTGGACGGCAAGCATACGAACTTCGGTTTTGTTTCTGAGGGAATCGAAGTGATGGAAAAAATCGAGGCAAGCGAAACAGACGGACGGGATTGCCCGCTTGCGGATGTGATTATTGAGAGTGTTGAATTAGTGAAATAGCTTATTAGTTAATCGGTGATTAAGCGGGCGGGAAAATAATCCATTTTTTAAGCAACTAATTCACTGATTAACTGAAAAGGGCCTATGGTATAGTGGCAGCACGCGGCATTCGCATTGCCGAGACGGCGGTTCGATTCCGCCTAGGTCCACAAATATATTTTTGGCAAGAAAAAAGGGACACATACACCGTGTCCCGAACAACGTAAAGAGGGGTTTTAAAAGGAGGAGTTTAAAAGGAAGGGAAAATTTCTCTTTAACTCAACCCTCTTAAATCGTTGTCTGATTAAAAAATATCATATCTAAAATAATAATGCAAGTATTTGTTTGTATTATCTTTGTAAAAGTATGCATATATTAATAAAATGGTTAATATCAGCAATATCTATTATTTTTAGCGCGTATTTGATTCCGGGCGTAAATGTTTCCGGCTTTTGGGCCGCACTTTGGCTGGCGCTTTTTTTAGGTCTCATTAATGTTACTTTGCGTCCGCTTTTGCTGATTTTTACGCTTCCGATCAATGTTTTGACCCTGGGTTTATTTACATTTATAATAAATGGAGTTATAATTCTTTTGGCTTCTTCAGTTTTGAAGGGTTTTTCAGTTTCCGGTTTTTTGGTAGCTTGCGGTTTTAGTATTGTTTTATCGATTATCGGTTATATATTGAACGTTGTGTTCGGAACAAAATCATAAATCCTAAATCTAAAATTATAAATTTTTTAGATCAATGCGGGCTGTGGTATAGTGGTATTACGCACGATTCGGGTTCGTGTAATGGCGGTTCGATTCCGCCCAGCCCGACAAATAAATAACGGCATGAGCGAAAGCGAATGCCGTTATTTATTTGTCGGGTTTGGTCGAGGATCAAACGCCGCTGATAATATTACGGCGAAAAGACAATTGATAATAACAAAAAAAATCTTATCATTCTATAAAAGTCGCGGATAATGACTGAAAAGGGGCTTCCGCCCCTTCGATTCCGCCCAGCCCGACAAATAAATAACGGCATGAGCGAAAGCGAATGCCGTTGTTTTGTTTTTTTGGTTCTTCGGATAATCCTGTGGGTAAAGAATCTTGTCATTCCCGACATTCCTTGCCGCCCGCAGGGCACTTATTAATAAACGATCGGGAATCCAGGGGTAAAAGGAATAATCTTATTATTCGGAAAATCTTGAATAATCCGAATAAACAAGACAATCAACATCTGATTGCTTTTAAACTCTTTTGCCAGGATATGGCTGATCGATTTTTCTCCTGGATTCCCGGTCGCGGCCGGGAATGACAAAGAAGAGCAGAGATCAGATGGAATTGCTCATAAAATTATTCTAAGAGCCATTTTTTTTGATTCTGAAATCTGCCGACCTTGACAATTGTTCTGAAAAATGATATGATGCTGTATCGGTATTTTTTTTAAAATTTATGGAAAAATATCAAAAAAATCGAGAAAAAATATTAAAAAGGCTGATTATCTTGCTTGCGGGGCCCTTGTTTCTATTGCTTACCCTCGATAAGGTGAGCTTTTCTATTATATTCGCAATTCTATTGCTTGCGTTTGCTTATCTTTTTTTGCGGAAAAAGCTATGGCTGGTTTTACTTTGTGTTATTCCCGGATTGGTTTTTGGAAAAATGATATTTATTTCAATCACGTCCGGCTGGGTGTATGAAGCGCGCTTGTCTGAACTGCTTTTGCTTTTGGCTTTTGTCGTATTTGTTTTGGATATTATTCTGAATGACAAATTTATTTCTTTGAAGATCGATAAGCTTGGTTTGATATTGGGAGTTTATTCTTTGATCGCCTTGGCTTCGATTCTTGTAGCTGTTGACTTCCGTTTGTTCGTGTTTGGCTTAAAAGCGGTTGTTTATGCTTTTTTGGCATATTTTCTTGCCTATAATCTTTTTGATAAGCAAAGAAAAGTTTATTGGTTTTTGTATAGCATAACTGCGACTTCTTTCGTGTTAAGTGTGCAGGTTTTTTGGAAATTTTATCGGATGGGCTTTTCTTCTGACTTTTTTTTTAACCGTGGCAGCATTGAGATCCCGATCGGTCCGATAGCGACCAGTGCCGCGATTTTAGGATTGCTTGCGCCGGTGCTTTTGGCTTTTTATTTTGAGCTACCAAATGCTAATCCGGCAAAACCGCTTGTGTTTGCCGGCTTTTTTGCGGCCTTTTTAGCCGTATTTCTCACTTTGGGCAAGGGGGCCATTTTAAGCCTTTTGATCGGTTTGATTTATATTTTTCATAGACATAAAAACAAGCGCTTGGCTTTTGTTTTGTTCTTTGTTTGGTTTTTGGCTTTGGCTTATTTTGGTTTTAATTCATATTTTACCGGTCTGCTTAAGCGGATGCAGACTGTATTCGTGGATGTAAATACTGATTTCCGTATCAGCGAATATCGGATCGGCTGGGATCTAATCCGTAATCACCCTTGGTTTGGCGTTGGCATCGGACAGCAGATACACTATTACCAGGAAGTATTGGATCAAGAACAGGGGAACTATGTCAATAATTTTATTCTTCAAATGATAATAGATTTCGGGGTTGTCGGATTCGGAGTCTTGCTGGCAATGATCGTAGCCCTGGTTAAGAAGGCAAAAACAGTAACAATGAGTTTGGGGCGAGATTCTTCCTTGGCGGCCGGATTTACGGCCATGCTTTTGCTGGCATTTTCGAACGGCTTGGTCGAGGTCACGTTTTATGCCTTGCCATACGCGATTATCTTTTGGCTGATTGTCGGGATGTTCGCGCGGCAGGGGAAAGAAATGATATGAAGCTTCTATCAGTAATAATCGTTAATTACGGAACTGCCATGATGACCGAGAAGGTAATCAGGAATTTTCGCGCGCAAGAAGCGAATTTGGATTACGAGATAATATTGATCGATAATAAATCGCAGGAGCATTTGGATGAAAAACTTTTTAGCGCTCCGGACCTGAAGATGATTAAAAATTCGGAAAATATAGGTTTTGCCAAAGCAGTTAATCAAGGAATAAGAATCGCGCAAGGCGATTTTATTTTGCTTCTCAATTCGGATGTATTGATAAGGGAAAATTGCATTTCTAGGATGATCGCATACTTAGCTGATCACAAAGACGCTGGATTGATCGGACCGCGCTATCTGTTTCCAAGCGGAAAACCACAGGCTAGCTCCGGACGTTTTCCTGGTCTATTGTCGGAATTCTTACGCCTTTTCAAAATGTATAATCTGATCAGCAGTGCGACAATCATGAGCTTAAAGGAGATTAATGACGATAGGATCAGGGATGTCGATTGGCTGAGCGGCGGCTGTTTGCTCTTTCCAAAAAGATTGATTGATAAAATCGGTTATCTTGATGAAAAGTTTTTTTTGGGTGGTGAAGATTTTGACTTTTGTTTCCGTGCAAAAAATGCCGGTTTTCAGGCGATATATTACCCAAAATCAGAAGTAATTCATTATCACGGCTATTCATCCGGCGGTACCGGCACAGTCGAGCGCATCAAGCACGACCGTGATGGGATTGATTATTTTTTTGAAAAGCATTTTCCGCGGTGTAAAATTAAAAGATTTTTAATATTTGTTATGCATAATGTAAAAATAAGCTTAAAGAAATGAAATTTCCAAGTCCAAAAAAAAATTATTATCCGCTTGATGCGACTATTGCCATCACTTATCATTGCAATTCGCGCTGTAAAATGTGCAATATTTGGCAGATTGAAAATCCGCCGGTTTTGCGTGCGGCGGCTTTTGAAAATCTAAGTCCGCGTTTGCGCTATCTTAATCTTTCTGGCGGCGAGCCCTTTTTGCATCCGGAACTTATTGATATCGTTAAGACCGTTAATCGCGCCAGTCCCAAGGCAAAGCTCATCATATCAACCAATGGCCTAGCCGGTGATTTGATTGTGTCGGCAATGGAAAAGATCCGCGCGATAGATCCGCGTGTGGGCGTGCGGATTTCTTTGGACGGGCGCGAGGATATGCATGACAAGATCCGCGGAATTCCCGGCATATTTCGTTCCGCTCTAAAAACGCTCAGGCGTCTAAAAGAAATAGGCGTTGATAATATTGGTTTCAGTTTTACTTTGATGGATGAAAATTGCGCGGATTTGCCATATGTTTATGACTTGGCAAAAGAAAGCGGCGTTGAGATGGCGATAGCATTGGTTCAAAATTCGGAAATATATTTCAGTAAAAATGACAATCACATCAGTCGGACAGCTGAGCTGGAAAAAAGCCTGGGGTACGTCATTGACAGTGAGCTGGAAAGCTTTAATCCGAAAAAATGGGCGCGTGCTTTTTATGATTACGGCTTGCTTTTGTATGGGCGTGAAAAAAAACGCCTGCTTCCGAGTGGTGCCGGTTTTGATTCATTGTTTATTGATCCGAACGGCGATATTTATCCGAGTAATTTGATCGGCCTCAAAATTGGCAATATCAAAGATAAGCGACTGGACGATATTTGGCGTTCGGAGCAGGCGCGATCGGTCCGGGAAAAAATTATAAAAGAAGAAATCAATGAAAGTTGGATTATCTGCACGATTCGCGGACAAATGCGCAAGAATTTGCCGCAAGTGCTTTTTTGGGTTTTGGCAAATAAGTTGAAGTTATCAGCAAGTGCGCGTTTGCGCCAAAAAAAATGAAAATACTCGAAATCAACAAATTCCATTATTTGCGAGGCGGCAGTGAACGTTATTTTTTTGCTTTACAGAAAATATTGAAAAGCAAGGGACATAGGGTTGCGGTTTTCTCTATGAAAGGGGATAGCAATCTGCCTTCAAAATACGATGATTATTTTATTGAAGCGGTTGATTTGAATAAGTTCAGCATTCGGGATGTGATTAAATTTTTCTATAACCGTGACGCCGTAAAAAAATTGGAAAGAATAATAGCACTGGAAAGGCCCGATATCGCTCATTTGCATAATATTGCGCATCAATTCAGCCCCGCGATAATCTCAGTCTTGAAAAAGCGCGGTATTCCGATCGTGCAGACTTTGCACGATTATAAATTGATCTGTCCGAATGCCATGCTCTATTCCCGCAATCGGGTTTGCGAAGAATGCCACGGAAAAAAATATTATCATTGTCTTCTGCGACGCTGTCTGAAGGAATCATATCTGAAAAGCTTGATGGCGACTATTGAAGCATATTGGTATAACAGGATCAAACGGACGTATGATTCGGTTGATTTTTTTATTGCACCAAGCAATTATATGAAAGAGGCTTGTGTTCGCTTCGGTGTTCCAGAGAAAAAAATCAAAGTTGCGTATAATTTTTTGGACTTTAAAGAATTTGAGAATTTGCCGCCAACAACGGATGGTGGCTATATCTTGTTTTATGGCCGTTTGTCTGCGGAAAAGGGCATAGATACTGTTTTGGAGGCTTTGAGCAAGATGAAGGGCAAAGTGAAATTTAAAATTGCTGGCGCCGGACCGGATTATAAGCGATTGAGTGAAAAAATTACACGCTTGAATCTTGTCGGCGAAGCCGAGTTGATCGGCCCTAAATACGGGATAGAACTCAAAGAATTGGTTTCGGGTGCCAAGGCTGTTGTCCTGCCATCGCTTTGGCCCGAAAATATGCCGTATGTGCTTTTGGAAACAATGGCTAGTGGAAAAACAGCAATTGTCGCCAGATCGGGCGGAATGCCGGAATTGATCAGAGATAAGGAAAATGGATTCTTGTTTTCTGCCGGAGATAGCAGCGGATTAGCGAAAGTTGTTGACGGTTTGTCTGATTATGATTTGACCGAGATCGGTAAAAGGGCGAAGAAATCAATTGAATGCCTGAATGCCAATAGTCATTACAAGCAGATCATTAATTTGTTTTTGGAATTAAAGAAGGGTGCTTAATATGGAGTGTTTTTGCGTAATATCATAGAATTTTGATTTGATTTTATTATTTTAAGAATAATTGTTTTTTCTATATTATGAATATATTATTGTTTATAAACTTAAAGCGGTGCGTTTATTCATGAGTTCAAAGTTTTTTTTCTAGCCTTGCTTTTTATCTATTGACATTTATCAGCAATATGCTAATGTGCCAGTAAATATAGATGAAATTAAATAGCTATTATTAGCTATTTTATTATTATTAAAATTATTTATTTAATATTAGCATATAATATGAAAAAATTAATATCTTTATTTGTTTTGCTTGTTGTGCTTGCTTCGATATTCGTGCCTTCGGCAAAAAGCAATATCAAGCCTTATTATTCCGGAGATGCCATCGGCTTTAATGGGCAGGTTTTTATCGGTACGGCCAATATGGGTGTACTGGAATTGTTTGCTTTGGAAGACTCGGGAATCGTAAAAAAAAGCGTTGTCCGCTCCGACGAAGATCAGTATCGCGATTTTACCGATATGGTTTTCGTGAATGAAAAAGGGCGGCTTTATGTTTACGCGATCAACGGCCGTTTTTTGTATAAATACGATGCCACCGATATCGCTTCGTTAAAATTGATTGCGAAAGTGAAAGATAATGCCTGGGATTGGTTCCAGGCTCTGAGCCGGAATAATTTAGGTGCTGTAAGCGCCGGTACTCGCGGCATAAAGCAATGGAACGACAAGGACATATCCAATTCGTTTGATGTGTATAGTACTTTGCCAAAGAATATTAAACTTTCAGATAATGGTAATTACATCTATAAGATCGCTAAAGATCGTTTTCAAATTATTGACGGTCTTTATCACGATGTGATTACGGAAATGACAATTGCTTTCCGCGATGATCATAATCGTAACATATTTATCGATGAACAGAGCGGCGAAGGATATTTTGCTGACGATGCCAGCTTAAAAAGCGTTTCTTTTGACGGAAAAATCAAGGAATTTCCGCATATTTCCGATCATGGATATGATGTGGATGGCGTAAGCGGCCGTGCACATGTATATTTTTCCGATGGCCTGGGCGTTGTCAAAGTCCGTAAATCAGACATGGTTCCGCTTACTTGGGCTTATACGACTAAAATGGGCGGCGGCAACGGCTGGGCAATGGGTCTTCGCGTGGCGGAGGACAAATACGGCGAAGTCGCTGTTGTGTTCAATTCAAACGGCATTTTGGCCCTGGATTCGGATTTGAAATTGATCGCTTTCCATCAAAGTTCGCCGAGCGATACGATAATCGTTGAACCATTGTCTTTGAGTACTGACCGGCGGATGAATGCGCCTGAATCATATTCATATGTATATGGCAAAGGTTTCGGTTTTAATGAAGAAGTTGAAATCAAGCTTGAAAACAATATCTGGAAAGTAAACGCAACAAAAAACGGGTCTTTCACGGCTCGCATACGTGTTCCATATGATATCCGGCCCGGAACCCACGACATCAAAGCCGTAGGGCTGGTATCGGGGCTTACGTATAGCGTTAGTTTTGAAATCGGACAATAAAAGACAAGTTCTAATAAAAAAATCGGCTGAAGCCGATTTTTTTGCGTAAAATAGATGACGTTCAGTGTTTAAATGTTATGAAAAAATTATTTTTTTTGGGTAATTGACTTTTTTCGTCATATATTATATTTTATATATGTGGCTAGCGCCACTTTTATTATTTTAAAATTCCTTAAACCGGACACTATTTCCTTGTGGCACTTTTAAAAAAGCCATGCAGTTTCCGGTAAGGATCAAAGGAAAAATTATGAACAAGATTCCAAGCATCGAAGAGATGCTAAAGGCCGGAATGCACTTCGGCCATCGAACAAGCAAATGGCACCCGAAATGCGCGCCATATATTTATGATTCCCGCAACGGAGTCCATATCATCGATTTGTTGAAATCAAGAAAGATGCTGGCCGAGGCATTGGACTATATCAAGAAAATCACAGCCGAAGACAAGATTATCATGTTTGTCGGCACAAAGATGCAGGCCAAGAAAACCATTGAACGTATTTCCCAGGAGTGCGGCATGCCTTATGTTTCGGAAAAATGGATGGGCGGGTGTCTTACTAATTTTGCGGTTATAAAGAAAGTGATTAAGAAATATAATGATTTAAGCCGCGACAAGGCAGCGGGCACTTTGGATAAATACACAAAGAAAGAGCGCTTGGACATTGACCGCGAATTGGGCCGTTTGCGCTTGAAGGTCGGAGGATTGTCAAATGTTACTCGTTTGCCGGACGCGATGTTCATTTGGGATATCGGCCATGAGAAAACAGCTGTCGTAGAAGCTCAAAAAAGAAATATCCCGATTATCGCCGTTTGCGATACAAATTCCGATCCAAGCAAGATTAATTATCCGATTCCGGCGAATGACGATGCTACCAAGACCATTAAGCTGATTATGGGCGCGGTGCGCGATGCGGTATTAGAGGGCAAGAAGAAAGAGAACGCTTCGACTGAGGAAAAGAAATAAGTATTTCAATTTTTTTAAGAAAAAAACATTACGCTTCTTTGCTAAATCAATTCCGATTATATTAATTCAAATTAAATATCATTTGTTATTTAACTACGGGATGTTATATGGAATTAATTAGGCGATTGAGCATGATTAGTAAATGAGAATAAATCGGAATTATTAGGTGTGTGCCTGGAAATTCCAATCAACAAATATGGAAAACATAAAAATCTTAAGGGAAAAAACCGGAGCCGGAATGGTGGACTGTAAAAAAGCGCTGGATGAAGCCGGTGGAGAAATCGAAAAAGCGGCCGAGATATTGCGGAAGAAGGGCATTGCCAAGGCCGCGAAGCGGGGCGAAAGGGAGGCGACAGAAGGCATAATCAAGTTGGCTGTAAATTCTTCGGCAAGTGAAGGTTATATTTTGGAAGTGAATTCAGAAACAGATTTTGTCGCTCGTAACGAAAAATTTCAAAAAATTACCGATGATATTTTGGCGCTTTTGATTGAAAAAAAGCCGGAAAACTTGAATGAACTATTAAGCCTGCCTTTCGGCGAGAGCAACGCGGGCGACGCGCTCAGTCATTTGAGCGGCACGATCGGCGAAAAAATCAGCATCGCCCGCTTCGGTATTATTACGGGCGGCACAGTCGCTTGGTATAGTCATGCCGGCGGAAGGATCGGAGTATTAGTCGCCTTGGATAAGCCGGGCAAAAATGAATTGGCCTATGATATTGCCATGCAGGCCGCGGCCGCCAATCCGAGATATTTGCGGCCCGAAGACGTGCCTTCCGCTGAAATCGAAAAAGAAAAAGAAATCTATCGCGAACAGCTGAAAACCGAAGGCAAGAGCGGCGATATGGTTGAAAAGATCCTTGTCGGAAAAATCAATAAATATTTTGAAGAAGTATGCCTGCTTAACCAGGAGTATATTAAGGACGACAAGAAAAAAATTAAAGATATTCTCGGTGATGCCAAGATTGAAAAATTTATCAGATATAGCCTTTAGTTAAGGTAAAATCGACAAGCTTTATGAAAATCGCGCAAGTAAAATTCATATCATGGGATAAGGAATATAATTTTTCTCTGAACGGATTGGATTTGGTCCTGGGCGACAAAGTGATCGTCAAGACCGAGTTGGGGATGGAGATGGGGGAGATTTGCGGCTTTGCCGAAGTTGATCCGGAAAAAGTGCGCTTTGAAGATATAGGCGCGGAAACGACAACTTCCGCTGACTTTTCGGCTGAAACTGCAGACAGTCTGACTGATAAGGCGATCAAGCCCATACTCCGCAAAGCCGGCGCGCACGATATAGAAAAGACTGTTTCTGCCAAAGAAAAGCGCGAGGCCCTTGAGGCTTGCCGCAAGATCAAGAGCAGGTTCAATCTGCCGATGAAATTTGTTGATGCGCATTTTTCTTATGACGGCACGCGCATCACTTTCGCTTTTATAGCAGATGGGCGTGTTGATTTTCGCGAACTGGTCAAAGAACTTACGCGCAGTTTTGGGAAGAGCATCCGTCTCCAGCAGATCGGCATCCGCGATGAGGCCAAGATAATGGGCGATATCGGGCATTGCGGAAAATGCCTGTGTTGCCGCGGTCATCTGCGCCAACTGGAGTCGATTAATTCCGAAATGGCGGAAATGCAGGATTGTTCACATCGCGGTTCAGACCGGATTTCCGGTATTTGCGGACGCCTGATGTGCTGTTTGGCATACGAGCAAAAGGGCTACGAAGAACTGGCGAAAAGATTACCTCCGATCGGAGCAAAGGTAAATGTGGATGGAAAGCGTGGCATAGTGGTTGGCCATCATACTCTCAAAGAATCGGTTGACGTGCAGTTTACTGAAGGCGGAGAAAACGGCGAAAAAGTAGTAGTTGAAGTAGATCTTAATCGGCACAGTAAAAAAGCGAAGAAATAAGAAGCTCTATGATATTTTAGTAAAAAATAAAAAAAATCAAGCCCTGAAAAGCTTGGTTTTTTTTAAGATTCTTATTTTGTTTTTGAATATTTAAATATATATATATCGCCTTGTCCGATTTCTTTCCAGGAATCAGATTCCATTTTTGCTTCGGCTTGGATTTTGGAAAATGCCCACCAGTATTTATTCAGAACAAAATAGGCTTTGTTTACTCCTGCTAAATTCATAGCGCTTTCCATTGTTTGGCGGCTCGGCTTTTCGTAAACCATATCTAGATAATGCTGATATAGTGCTCCGCCGGTCGGTATCGGGTAGTAAAAAATATCTTCCGCACCCGCGGTTTCGTTTTTGTAATATTTTGCAAAACCGAATTCTTGCAGGGCGGCGGCGCTAACTTGTTGATTAGCAAGGACGATATATTCTTCTTTTGCGTCATTGTCTATCCAGCGGACCGTTTCGATTTCGTTTTGCCCGACCGAATAGCCGCGCGAATTCCAATAATTATCCAGGCGAGGATATGATCCATAGAGCGAAACGCAAAGGCAAACGTTAAAGAAAAAGACAAAAGCATACTTTATACTCATTTTTTCTTTGAATAATTTCGTTAAAAAAGCATAAATAGCCAGTATGAAAAGCGGTAACAAGAAAAATGCGGCAATATTCAGGATCCGCTCGCTGTAATCGCTTTGCTCGTAATCAATTAAAAAAGCGAAAGAAAGGCGCGTGCTCAAAAAATAAGAAATGAAAAAGGCCAAAGCTGAGAATAGGTACAGGAAAAGCAAGCGGCATTCTTTTTTGTATTTCATGATTATGATGAATCCGGCAAAAACAGCGAGCGCGTAAATGATTTTGAAATTAAAAATTAACAGATAAAGAAAATTCAAGAAAATATTGTCTTGATCCGGTATCTCGATATTCAGCCAGGCAAATTCCGACCGCTCTTCTGTTTGTCTGATGTCAGGCGAATTTGTTCCGGTTTTTTGGATAAAAAGGAAGGCAAAAGGCAAAGCGGCCGCCATTAAAAGATAGCTTATGCGATATAGTTTGTTTTTGTATTTTGGATTGTCGGAGTGGTAGATAGCTAAAAGCAAGACAAAAAGCAGGGCTGGAATCCCTGCTAAGGGATGGACGGCAAAAGAGGCAAGTGCTAATAGCACGATGTTTCCAAGGTCCAGCTGATTTTTGCAATTCAGTCCATAGATCAAGGCTGTCAGAAAAAAAACATAAGCCAGATTCTGCGGAGTTGTAACGATAAAGAAGGGAAAAGGCAGAATAAGCGCAATTAGAACGGTAAAGCGCGCTATTGTCTTATTTTCTAGCCATTTCGGTAGTATTGAAAGCAGAGCGGCCGGCAAAGCCAGTGCCGCAAACAGAGGAACTAGGAATTTATCCAGCAATGTGATAGGAATAAAGAATAATTTATGTACGATTACAACCAGCGCGTATTGGCCAAGATAATACAAAGGCTTAGGTTCGACTGTGCCGTGTCGATTGATCAGTTCTTCTGTGGCGCGATGTATGAAGGGGTCGTGTCCGTAGCCGATTTTATAAATAATCGCGGCGATTGAAAAAGAGAGAAAAAAATGACAGGCGATAAGGACCCCGGAAAGCGGCTTTTTTTTTAGAATCAAAAAACTTAAGTAAAGCGAAGCAAAAAAATATAGCAGAAAAAAATAAAAAGGCGTTTTTTGCCAAGGGGAAACCAGTGCAGATGAAGACGCATTCGCGATAAGCGCGTAGAACGCGGCACACCAGAAAAATAAGTAGCCGGACGACGCTAAATAGTCCGTAAAGTTATTCTTGCGAAATATATCTTTAACATTAGCAAATTTACGTAAATTGATTATTTCGGGATTGTAATTATTTAGTTTGTAAATTACAATAAAAAATGTTAAGGCGGATAAAATTAGAACGGTCAGGATCCCGAGCGCGCCAAGATTGAAGATTTTATAAACAAATGCGCCCCAAGCTGTTATCAGGCTTACTGCCATCAGGGCGTATTTTCCGTATTTTTCGAATAATATATCCATGGAGCTATTATACAATAATTTTTAAACTGCGCCAATCGTATGCCTCAGATCTTGTTAAAAATAAAAAATAATTGGACAGCGCTTTTAGCGGCTGTTTTTGCAGTTATATTTTTTATCGGAACAAGCAGTTTTAATTATTATACTCAGCACTATATCGATCAGGACGGCAAAATGCGCGAATTCGTGCGCTGGGCATCGCCTGATGAAAGCGCTAATTATGTATTTACAAAACTTTATGCGCAAGAAAGACTTTTGAGTATTGCGGAGAACTATAATTTATCAGCAAAGGATATCATGCATCCGCGCAGTATCCGTTCGGATAACGGCGTTTTGCGGCCGATGAGTTTTTTGGGTATTATCCTTATTTATGGAAATATCGCAAAGATTTTTGGCTACAAAGTGATACCTTATCTTACGCCATTTTTTGCCAGCCTCGGCATATATTATTTTTATCTATTAATAAGAAGTATTTTTGGTCGCGGCAATGCCTGGTTGTCTGCCGGCATGCTTGCTGTTTTTCCTCCCTATATTTTTTATTCGGCGCGTAGCATGTTTCATAATGTTCTTTTTACGGTTCTTGTTATTATCGGATTGTATTACGCGATACGCTCTGTTGCTGAAAAAAAACGGGAGGAAAACAGCGGCCAAGGCGAGAAGGGCATGTTAAATGTTTTTCAAAGTAAGAGGTTTTTTTTGAAAATATTTTTTTGCGGACGTTTTTTTGCGTTTGTCTCGGGTGCTTTTTTCGGCCTGGCGGCTATTACCAGGACGTCAGAGCTTTTGTGGCTTTTGCCCCTGCTTTTTTTCTTGTGGATTTTTAATCTGCGCAAATTCGGTATTTTGCGTCTTATTTTTTTCTTGTTTGGTTTTTCGCTTGCTTTGCTTCCGGCCCTGTATTACAATAATATCCTTTATGGATCATATTTTTATACCGGTTATTCCGAAATGAACAGTTCCTTGGCTTCCATTGCCAAAGCCGGGTCTGATTTGGCTAAGTCAACGGCAGATAGGGATTTTTCCGCTTATATCTCGATATTGGATCGTATAAAAAATTTGATTTTTCATTTTGGCTTGCATCCGCGGCAAAGCTTCGATATGGCGATAATTTATTTTGCCAAAATGTTTTATTGGCTGTTTGCTCCATTTTTTCTTGGCGGAATCGCTTTTATTGTTGATTATAAAAAACACAAGCCGGGACAGCGCCTATTTTTATTTTTGCTTGTGGCGCTTTCCGCTATTCTGATCGTCTATTACGGCAGTTGGGTGTTTAACGACAATCCGGATAAATCCAGGCATACGATCGGCAATTCTTATACGCGCTATTGGCTGCCTGTGTATTTAGGCGCAATGCCTTTTGCCGCGATATTTTTGCAAAATTTGGTGCGTGCCGTTTTTGGATTCATTAATGGAATAGTTTTTGGTCCTTGGAGGCGTAAGAACGGACAGCCAAGCTTGTTCGGTCGCATGCCTGAAAGGATTTTTGGCTTTGTTCTGAATCTCGTTGTATTGTCGGTTTTTTCATATTTGTCTTTGACATATGTGCTTTACGGTTCAGAAGAAGGTCTTATACAGCTTGCGAAGCGCCAAATCAAAAGCCGTGAAGAATTTGGAGCGGTCATGGGGCTTACCGAGGGAAACTCAGCCATTATCACTTTTTATCATGACAAGCTATTCTTTCCGGAACGCAAGGTGATAGTCGGGTTGTTCAATGATCAAAATATGAATCGCGAATATGCCAAATTAGCCGGTCTTTTGCCTTTGTATTATTATAACTTTACATTGCCGCAAAAAGATTTGGATTATCTGAATTCTAAACGTTTAGCTGAAATCGGTCTTAGTATAAATACGGTTAAGCGGATAAATGATGACTTTACATTATACCGCCTTACGTTAAAATGATATTGTCGGATATGTGATTTTAACCTAAAATTAATCGAGTTTGAATAAAATATTTGTAACAATAACCCGAAGGAATATTTCTGCAATTATTTGACTGATTTGTCAAAAATAATTTTAATCTAACTTAAGGCAATATATTGCATTTTAACCCTTGACAATCTTGGGTGGATATTATAAGATACTTTTACTTTTAAAATATTATTAAATATAAATTTATGCAAAAAAAATTAATTTCAATCGCGCTTTGTACAATTTTTGTATTCAGCCTGATTGCGGTTCTGCCGCAGAGAGCGGACGCGCAGAATCCTTATTATTCATTCCGTTCGACAGTGATGGGTTCAGGCGTGCGCCAAACCGGTCGTTACGCATACGAGATCAGCGGCGAGAAGAATTCTTTCAGTGCCAATGAATCACCGTATTTTTTGACCAGAATATTCAACATTACAGATGTTGATCGCTTCCAATTCAAGCATCACATCCGCGGTAATTCTTATAATCGCGAAATTTATTCCCCGGTTTATAATCCGGGAAACAAATGGTGGTCGGAAATTTATTATTGGGATGAATTGGGCAAGTTGCCGGCCGGCAATTATGATATCCAATCATTTGTAAGCGTGAACGGCGGATATTTTCAGCTGGAGAAAACCGTAAGCTTTTCAGTTTATTCCGGAGACAGCTATTACGGAGCCGTAAGCGGGCAGACTTCTTTCCGCCCGGCTGATTCGTATTCATATTTTTATGCACAAGAGCAGAATTATTCTTTCAACTGGACGCATATCGGCAAGAACGTGAGAAAAACAGGACAATACTCTTATGAAATAGACAGCCAGGCGAATACATTCACAAATAACGAGGATGTATATGCTTTGGCAAAGATAAGCAATATTTCGGGAGTTGATAATTTTCAAGTTAAGTTTGATGTATATACGAATGGCAATCGTTATACAAAAACAAACGAAGTCGGAAAATTGTGGCCGCATGGGCAGGTTTGGGCTGATAATTATTCCTGGGCCAATCTCGGCAAGCTGGCTAACGGCTATTATGAGATCAGGACATCAATCAGTGTGAACGGCGGTGCATATACGCGTGTCAATACCCAGACTATTAACGTTGGCAGCCAGTATCGCCGAGGCGAACGCGGTGTCCGCAGAGAGGGAAGGCGTGAAAACAGTTATCGCCCGGAATATAATTTTGACTGGACTCATGTAAATACGAAAATCAACAATCTTGGCACCTCCAAATATGACATGGCTGATCGCAGTGGGGATTTCTATAACAATGAAGACATCAAGGCTTTGACTAAACTTTCAAATATCCGCAATATCGGTTATTTCCAAGTAAAGCTGGATTTGTATCAAGACGGAACATTTAAGCGAGAATATTTGGCAGTCTCTCAAAAGCCGGATGGAAAATCTTGGGGCTATAATTACACGCAGAGCGATTTGGGACAATTATCTGAAGGTGATTATATCTTAAAGGCTTATGTGAGTGTTGACGGAAGCAGTTTCCAGTTTGTCGGCCATAAGAATTTTACCGTAAAAATGAAAAAAGTTGAACCGCGCAGATCTTATCGTTCGGACCACGGCAATAGAGAAGAAGGTCGAAGAGAATACCACGACAATTGGAGCGACCGTCGTTATGATTATTATAATTCAGAGGAATGCACCGGTTATTATAGTTGTGAGAATAATTATTATCGAGGATATTAGTCTTTTTAACAAAATAAAAACCCCGCTATTCATGAATGGCGGGGTTTTTATGCGTATTTGACTTTCGTTTTTTGTTCGTATATAATATAGTATAGGAAATACTTTCTGTGGATAAGTATAATAATAAAAATATTAGCTAAGAATTTTTTTATTAACTAAACATATATTTTATGGGCGAACATTTAACAAAGCGCCAGCGTGAAATACTTGATTTTATCAGTGATTTTATCGAAGTAAATCGCTATGCTCCAAGTATTCGTGAAATTGGCGAAAATTTTCAATTAAGCAGTCCTGCAACCATCCATGCACATATTGAGAACCTAAAGTCGAAAGGCTTTCTTAGGTCGGCATATAACGAAGCGCGTTCAATCGAAGTGGTGCCGATCGACATGAGTTGGACGCGAGCGCTGGAATTGCCTTTGGCAGGACTGATTGCTGCCGGCGAGCCGATTGAGGCGATCGAGGGCAACGAAACAATTTCGATTCCGGAAAATTACGTAAAAGACCGCGCCAATTCTTATGTCTTAAAAGTTAAAGGCGACTCTATGATCGAAGAGGGTATTTTGGACGGAGATTTTGTTATTGTTGAACGAAATCCTTCACCGCGCAATGGGGATATCGTAGTTGCATTGCTTAATAACGCTTATGCGACTTTAAAAAAATTTTATCGCGAAACTAACCGCATCCGGCTTCAGCCTGCCAATTCAACGATGCAGCCGATTTATGTCAAGGACCCATTGATACAGGGGGTTGTAAGGGGATTGATTCGAAAATTTGCTTAATATGGCGCGAAGATGAAAGTTAAATGTGCAAGTGATTTCTTTATCAGCCACTAAGCGATTAACGGATAGTGAATTTTTGTTCAGATGTAAAATTTGTAGATTTTTATTTGCACTATGATTCAAAATTACTTTTCTTAAAAAAAGTTAAATTTTTTTGCTATTTATGGAAAATTCTTGTATAATTACAAGATGAAATACAAGGATAAAATATATATAATTGAAGACGACGCGAATATATTAAGCGGACTTACGGCTAATTTGCGTTGCTTGGGTTACGAGATAGGATGTGACAGTGGAAACGAAAGCATGGAAAATGTTTTAACGAATTTAAAGGTTCATCAGCCGAATTACATAATTTTGGATTTGATCTTGCCAAAGATTGACGGTTTTAAGCTTTTGCATAGAATCAAAGCCGATGAAGCTTTCTGCAAATGCCCCGTAATAGTGTTCACTGATTTTAGCGAAAGCGATTTTAAGACGCGTAGTCTAAAAATTGGCGCAGATTATTTTTTTGTAAAAACAGATTTTAGAATTGATGAATT
>Ga0265296_1001278_pt1 | contig 29794 bp, 26 predicted proteins | sample MunlanPumphouse1_FD_189073 | JGI IMG/M metagenome (GOLD analysis project Ga0265296, IMG submission 189073) | Groundwater microbial communities from a municipal landfill in Southern Ontario, Canada - Pumphouse #1 | ecosystem: Environmental > Aquatic > Deep subsurface > Groundwater | place... | reverse complement strand
CTATCGGGAAATGGCGCTCTGTAATATTGCATTCTGTTATGCGCAGACTGGCAAAGCCGAAAAAGCAAAAGCGCTCTACGAAGAAATCCTGCAAGAATACCCCGAAAATGGAATCGCTTACTATGCGCTAAACTCAATCAATACCTTTTCAAATCAGGCTGATTAAAAATAGTGCATTCAGCTGGGCCGCTCATAAACCTAGCTTTTACAGATAATCATGAAACAAACAAAGGCTATCCTACGATAGCCTTTTCTCATCATGTTATTGGTTAAAATATGGCACTAAATATCGTGAATGCATCAGATATCGTATTTTCGGCAAGCAACCCTACCACGTTATTTACCTTGCTTGCACAAAAGTAGCACGATAACCCCAAGAGTCTTTACGGAAAACCGTAATCCGATAGCAAAGATTATTTATATAAAACCTAATTCCTTGCAGTGTGCAACAAGCTGTTCATTTTTGGTAAAACCGAGTACATCTTTCATGAGGTTGAGCCTTTTCTCGATACTGCTCAGGCTCGACGGGCGGATATCACGCTGCTGGAGATATTCGGGCATTTCTTTTTGGGACACGCCTTCGTACAGGAGTTTAATGATATGCAGGTCAAACTGCGTAAACTCATGGGAGTTCTGCTCCTGAATAAATTTTTTACTGTCGGGCGATTGGTACGTTCGGTTCTGATCAACCGCTTGGAGAGCTTCGCGCAGATGTTGGCCATCGCGGCGTGCTTTGCGTACCAGGCCATCGATCTCGTTGTTTTTGAACATATCATTGATCAAGGACGAGCGGTCCTTGGCCGTCAGGACAATAACCTTAATGTCTGGTTGTACAATCTTGACAGCTTTGATCAGTGAAAGGCCATCTTTTATCTCCTGCGGACTATCATCATCTTCAAATTCGATATCTGTAATCAGCAGATCATAAGGTTCGCCATCGCGGATCGCATTTTTAATCCAGGTCAGTGCATGGTCGCAATAATAAACGTATTTGGTATTGTGAATACCGAGATCGTGCAGGGTTTTCTGCACAGAAATGTTGGCTATCTCGTGGTCTTCGGCAATGAGTACTTTCTTAAACATACATTATTGTCTTTTTATAATGGGATAACGGTCGTGATATTGAGCCCTTTTCCCGGTTCATTGACAAAGGTAATTCTACCACCAAGGCTTTCAATACGGGAAACCGTATTTGCTAAACCTTTTCCATTCGATTTTTCTTCAGGGATTCCAACACCATTATCCTTATAGAATATATTGAGTTTTTGCTCCGATTTTTCAAAACGTATGACGACCTGTTCAGCCTGGCTATGTTTCTTCATATTAACCATCAGCTCCTGAAGCACATGCTTCACTTCATCCTTGATACGTTTGCTGATATCGTCCCACTGTTCGGCTTCATTACCAGCGATCAATACCCGACGATGGTCGGCGGCAAAGGATTTGAGCAAGCTTGCCAGTTGCTCGTTATAAGGTGTCTCTGTGATCGTTTCCTGTTCGACATCGTGGGAGATATCGCGCGACTGATGGTACATATCCTCCAGTTTATCGAGCACACCATCTCGGTCCACCTCATCGCCATGTTCAATTTCCGACATTACCCGGTAGATGCCATTGGCCACGACATCGTGAATCTTTTTGGAAAGATGAAGCTGTGTTTCTTTGACCCGATTCTGTGCTTCGAGTTCAAGACGTTGCTTGCGTCGTTTGTACCAGAGGGTACCGCCGCCCACAGCCAACAGCAGTAAAAAGATACTTGCGCCGGTAATGGCTCGTTGTCTGACCAGTCGGTTCTGCTTTTCGACATTTTCTTTTTCCAGCCGCAGGTTATCGGCTTTATTTTTTTCGACTTCGTAGCGGATTAGCGCGAACTGGTTTTTGGCGGCGGCACGGGCTTGCTGTATGCTGTCGCTTAATTCTAAGAAAAGTGTAAAATATTGTCTTTGATTATCACCACTGTATTCAATTAATCTTTTCAATGCATTGATTTGATCATCAGGACTTTTTAACCGTTTAGCAATTTGGTATTGTTTTTCTGAATAATAAAGAGAAGAATCGATTTCAACTCCGGTATAATATTGGGCAAGACTAGCATAACTAGAGTTTAGACCCCATAAATCATTATAATTATCCCGAATTTTTAAAGTAAGCCAGTAATCATTTAAGGGATTATATTCCGGATTTTGTAAATTTTTAGCCTTCGCAAGATTATTTAGTATCATTGCATAATCTCTAGACCCATATACAGATTTCTGAAGATTACTTTGAGAAAGATTTATGGCCTCATCATATTTTTTCGCATCTCTAAGGCAAACAGAGAGATTATTTTTATATTTTAATTCTATTTCTGCATCCTTAGTAAACTCTATTGCGAGTTTAAAATACCTGATAGCATCATCATACTGCTTCAATTTAGCTGTTGAATTTGCGATCGTATTATAAGCCAAACTTAATAAGTTATGATTCGACTCGACATTCTTATTTAAATATCTTAATGAGGATAATACTGTCTCCTGTGTACCAAAAAAATCGCCATAATCAAATTGAATATTCCCCATATTAATTAGACAATTTGCAGCTTTTGGAGTATTTTTTTGTTCTAGAAATATTTCCTTAGCTCTATCAAAATAAAAAAACGCACTATCATTTTTACCGCTATCTAGAAACTCATATGCTTTATCATAAAATTGATTATCCTTATTGATTTCTCCTGATTCCTTTTCAGAACAAGAACAAGATATTACTATTAATACCAGGATTTTTAAAAATATTCGCACGGCTAAGTTTTACACGAATTTATCAAAATTTACTATTTGATACAAACGTTAAAGGGAGTTTACAATTAACTCCCTTTAATAATAAAATTTTATTTTTTTGGAGGTCGCGGGTTTACGACATCTCCACCATCTCCATCATCACCAGGATTTGGCGGCGGAGTATCTGCAGTCTGTACTGTTGGTGTTCCAGCGCTAGGTTGTGAATTAGACGGTTGACCTATTCCAAATAGAAAATATAATATTAAACTCCACATGATTCAAAAAATTTAAAAAGTTGAAAAAATGAGTAGTCCCCGTGCACCATGCACGGGATTGCTACAGATGTTTTCAGAAGGCCTTCTGAATTTTTTGGGAAGTAAGAGTGTCAATCGCGGGAGGCAGAAGCTGCTTCCCAAACCGGCTAAGGACTACCGCGAGATCTTCTCATTGTGAAATCAGATTAGTATCTTAGTTTATATTTTAATCGATCTATCATCTGACTTCGAGAACAAAGTTATAGCCGTTAACACCCTTTTTATCAAATGATTCCGACAATACGGGAAAAACTGATAGAATTCTAAAAATTCGGTAAATACCGATATATTGATAAGGTGTTGACTTACGGGATTCCGTAAATACTGATAGAAATAGAACCTAAATTTGTAGCCATGCCGACGTTTAACATATTTAAAGAAAGGGTTCTTTCCCTCTATGAGGAAAAGAAAAGCAAACAAGAAATGGATGAATTATTGGTCAGCCCCTCACCTGCAAACTTGAGAGATTACTGCTTAATTAGATTATCCGAAGGGTTACCAGAAACCGATATTCAGGTCTTACAAAAATTCTTTGATCCACTTAAAAAAGAGAAGAGTTTAGAAGATGCTATCTACAATTATAAAACAGGATGGTTAAGAGCTTTACAGAAGTTTATTTTACGGGAAACAGAAAACCCAGATGAGCTTCTTGTCAAATTATTAGCTGTACTTGTGGATTATCAACCGCGTCCATTTCGCCTTAATTATGATGATAAGCCTATACAAATTGAGAATGACCCACCTTTAGAAAAGAATGATCCACCAGTTGAAGATGATGCTAAAAAGGGCCCCTCTACATCTATTAACCTAAAAGGTAATAGCCAAGATGAGTCTGTTATTTCAAAAGGAGATCATAAGAAAACCAATGTGGATATAGACCATGTTGACACAAGTAAGGTAATTAGTCCAGAAGGGGTTGATGAAACCCAAAGAAATAAAAATGAATCAGGCTCGCAGAAAAAACCATTTTTAAATAAACATACCTTAAGATTTACCGGAGCTGCTTCTTTCATTATTGCTATTTTTATTACAATACATTTTTTAACTCCCAAAGATTGCATGTGCTGGAATGGCGAAAAATATATTCAGGTCGATTGCCAAGACAAAACACAAGCGTATCAGGTAATTGGATTAGATCAGGATAGACTAGAGCATTTTCGTAAAATCACACCGCCTGACATCCTAAGGGTGAAAGACATTGGGAATATCTGGTATTCAAAAATCGACAATGAAGTTGAGTTTTTTACAGGCCCGGGATATCACCCAGTCCGACTCAATAAATCATTAAAAGCTGTGACAAAACATATTTGGGACACGTATGTAAGTATAACACCAGACAGCAGTCAACATGTTCAATTTGGAATAATGCAGAAACAAAAGGAATAGGTTCCTTAGCTGCATAAAAAAAGCCGCATCTCACGACGCGGCCTTCATAAACATATGATTCACTAGTGCTCTACCTATAACTTCGTTTCGCAGAGCACTAGTTATTGGATACTATTTATACGAATTGATCGATTTAGATACTTTCCAGTCTTTGCCCACACGCTCCAAGGTAACCAGATCGGTCTTGGTGAAGTTTTCAAATTTCAAAGTCACTTTAGCGACCATATAGTCTGCCGATTCCTCGATGATATCTGTGCTTACTGTACAGTTTAGCTTTTCGCCTTTTTGTTTTTTCAAGGATTTGACCACTTCGCTACGGCTGTTACTTTGTGCATTGGTAGCTTGGATCTTTTGATTAAAATCAGCTGCAAATAACTGCTCTACGCCTGCTGATTCTCCCTCCGTAGTTACCGCAACATAGTGCTCTAAAGCGAAATCTGCTGTGGAAAGGTTAATGTTAGCTTTTGCCGATTTCGCTCCAGGTCCTTCAGCTGCCATAGCAAATGTTGATACTGCGATTAAGGCTGCTGCTGTGAATGTTTTTACTAGCGTTCTCATAATGTCTTTATTTTATATTGTTAATTTTTAGTTCTTATTTGTTGACTCAAAACTACAACACAATACGCCCCTAGCCTATGGCCTTTAGACCAACGATAAGGAAAACTCGGTAAATGGCGGGAATAGGGAGGTGAAGTTAATCAGTCTCCAATAATTAAAAATTTTAACCGTTGTATTAGCTTACTTATAACACCAATCTGTATCCCAATGGAATTACACAAAAACCCCTATCATTTTAAAAAAAATATTCATTACATTTCTAATCTACTTAATATACAACCCAGCTACGTTGAAAAAGATTACTGGCAAACATTTATACTATACTTAATTCAACAGGATTCATTGAGTGAAGATATCATCGTGAAAGGTGGGATTGCTCTATCAAAATGTTTCAAACTCATAAAAAGAACTCCGGAAGATATCGATTTTGTAGTTGCGAGAAAAAAAGGAGAAACAGACAGCAGATTAAAATCTAAATTAAAAAGAATAGGTAGTATCCTATGTAAGGAGTTACCTGAAATTCAAATAGAAGGTCTAACGAAAAAAATGGGGATGAACCGTAAAACTGCTCATTCCTATTGGAAACTTCATGATGAGAACTTCTGCCCTGAAAGCAATCTTGTTACTATCGATTATAGCTGGCTGGGCGAATCCAACCCTCATAGTAAATATTCATTCAATTCCCTTATCGGTGATGCATTACAAGAAACCGATCAAAAGGCTACTATTAATCAATATCAGCTTTTCCCGTTTGAGATGAATGTACTAGATCCATTCAGAACATTCTGTGAAAAAATCATGAGCCTTGTCCGATTTTCATACTCAGATGATCCGATTATTAATCTGAGCAAAAAGGTCAAACATGTTTACGACTTATATTACTTGTTGCAATATGAGAAATTTCAGCATTTCCTTCAGTCCGAGGACTTTTTTAAAATGCTGCTAAATGTAGCCAATAGAGATGCAAAAAGCTTGAGAAACAATAATCATTAGCTTAAATACCAGCCTGTTGACAGTTTATTTTTCCATAAATTGAATGAAAACTGGGATACCCATTTTAGTCAAGTTTATAATACGAAATTTAGCATCTTTGAATCTGGCCAGCTTCCTCCTTATTACCTGATTTTAGAAAAATTAAACCTAATCAAAAACAGATTGAACAGCTTACCTTGGGACATCGCCATCCTATGATATCGACATAATTACTAAGGCTATTTTTTGCAAATATAGCCTTAGTAATCACTTTACTTTCTTGGAGGACGAACCGTTCCCGTATCACCACCATTATCACCTGGTTGATCCGCTTCGGATGAAACCGCCGCCTGTACAGTCGGTGTCTGAGCATTGGCAGGCTGACCAATACCGAATAAAATGTATAAAATTAAACTCCACATATTAATTGATATTAAAATTACTGCTACTTCCCTTTAGGAGGACGGATGGTACCAACATCTCCTCCGTCGCCATCATTAGGATTATCGTCCGCTGTTATATTAACCGTAGAACTGTTTCCTGACGAATTTATATTGGCAGGTTGGCCAATACCAAACAAAAGGTATAAAATTAAACTCCACATAAAATTGATTCTTGATTAAAAATTATATTACTTGCCTTTTGGTGGTCTTGGCGGTATTGGCGTACTTGTTTCACCCCCATTGTCCCCTGGTTCATTAGGTTGATGACCATCTGTCGATTGTTCTATCTCTATTCCCACGCTTGGTTGGGAATTAGACGGTTGACCAATACCAAACAAAAAGTATAAAATTAAACTCCACATAAAATAAAATTTAGATTGTTAATAAAGTTACTGCCATAAGAATATGGGCCGTTTTCGAATATAGACAATTAATGCAATATTTAATTATCCGATTAGAAGTAATTCTATTTTAACCGACTTGTGAGATCGGATCGTGCTTTTTTTGAAAGTATTTGATTTTCCATAATGCTGTTATTGTTAATTCTTACACAAACTTACGCTTCATTCCAAGGCTATTTGAGTAAAAAGCATACAATGTAATCGGTAGAATACATCTACCGAAAAGTCTAGGCGATGAGCAAGCATAAAGCGCAAAAAAGCCACATCTCCCGACGTGGCCTTAATAAACATATGATTCACTAGTGGTTTGCCTTTTATTACTGGCAAACCACTAATTATTTAAATTCTATTTATACGAACTGATCGATTTATATACTTTCCAGCTATTTCCCACACGCTCTAAGGTAACCAGATCAGTCTTGGTGAAGTTTTCAAATTTCAGAGTCACTTTAGCGACCATATAGTCTGCTGATTCTTCAAGAATGTCTGTGCTTACTGTACAGTTTAGCTTTTCACCTTTTTGTTTTTTCAGGGATTTAAGCACTTCGCTACGGTTGTTAGACTGCGCATTGGTAGCTTGGATCTTTTGATTGAAATCAGCTGCAAATAACTGCTCTACTCCTGCTGATTCTCCCTCCGTAGTTACCGCGACATAGTGCTCTAAAGCGAAATCTGCTGTGGAAAGGTTAACGTTTGCTTTTGTTGCTTTTGAACCAGGTCCTTCAGCTGCCATAGCAAATGTAGATACGGCGATTAAAGCTGCTGCTGTGAATGTTTTTACTAGCGTTTTCATAATGTCTTTATTTTATAGTGTTAGTTTATCTGTTCTTATTTGTTGACTCAAAACTACGACACAATACGCCCCTAGCCTATTGGCTTTAGACCAACGATCGGGAAAACTCGGTGAATGGCGGGAATAGGGAGGTGAATATTTTTTATTATATTGATATGAATCAACGATCAAATTATTTATGAATATACAGTCTAATACAGCTGCTAATCAAGCGAAAAATAAAATGTATGGAGCATTGTTTGGCATCGCGGTTGGTGATGCATTTGGTGTACCATTTGAATTCAGGTCGAAAGAAGAAATGCTAAAAAATCCAGCTACCGAAATGATCGGATTTGGCAGCCATAATCAACCTATGGGTACCTGGTCAGATGATACATCTTTAACCTTGTGTCTTGCAGACTCGCTGTTAGGTGGATATGATTTGGTAGATATCTCCAGCTTGGAAGGAAGGTAAGCTGTGGACAGCAAGAGGAGAAGTCTTTGATATCGGTATCACCACGGCTAAATCGATCGGTGAGCTTAAAGATATTATCGGATCCGGGCAAATCGGAGAGCTACATTTGCTAAAATATAGGGCGAGAGAACAAGACAACGGCAATGGTTCGTTAATGAGAATATTACCCCTTTTATTTGAGATCAAAGGACTTAGCCCGTCGGAACAATTCGAGAAAATTTGGGAAATTTCCGCCCTAACGCATAAGCACATACGCGCTGCAATGGCATGTTTTATCTATCTTAAATTAGCCGAACTCATTTTGCTAGGTTTGGCCAAGGAGCAGGCTTATGCTGAAATGCGGAATCAAGTTTCAAAGTTCTGGACGGACATCAATTTCCCTGAGTCGGAAATAATTCATTTTAATAGCACCATTTTGCATGACATCCGATCTAAGACACATAATCAATTAAGGTCCAGCGGTTATGTGATCGATAGTCTAGAATCAAGCCTATGGGTTTTTATGGAAAAAGACAACTATAAAGACACTGTATTATCTATTGTAAGCCTTGGTGAAGATACAGACACCGGGGCTGCGATTGCGGGCGGATTAGCTGGTTTGTACTATGGGCTGGAAAGTATACCTGAAGATTGGCTTTTGAGCATCGCCCGCTATGATGATATCAAATTGCTAGTAGAAAAAATAGCGAAGAGATATTTGGATTAGAAATTCGATAATAATGTCTAACAAGTAAGAGCTTATTTCAAAAATGTCAATTTAAAAAATCGAAACATTTATTTTTAAAACTATTTTAAATCGACAGCTGTTCTTACTATACAAAGCGGCTACAAGCTGCCTTTCAAAAGAAAGGTTCAACATAAAAATTGGCGTCGTACAGTGAAAATCCAATTGTCTTTAAAAACATTGGATGACGAAACAAAAAAGAGGAAACGATAGGAAACATAAAAATTACTGTACAAGTAAACGCTAAGAGAAAGGGTCTGATGAGAATCAGGCCCTTTTGACGTAAAAAAGCCACATCTCTCGATGTGGCCTTAATAAACATATGATTCACTAGTGGTTTGTCTTTTATTATTGGCAAACCACCAGTTACTGGATACTACTTATACGAATTGATTGATTTGGATACTTTCCAGTCATTACCCACACGCTCCAAAGTAACTAAATCTGTTTTGGTGAAGTTTTCAAATTTCAAAGTCACTTTAGCGACCATATAGTCTGCCGATTCCGCGATGATATCTGTGCTTACTGTACAGTTTAGCTTTTCGCCTTTTTGTTTTTTCAGGGATTTAACCACTTCGCTACGGCTATTAGACTGTACATTGGCAGCTTGTATTTTTTGATTGAAATCTTCTGCAAATAACTGCTCAACTCCTGCTGATTCTCCTTCAGTCGTTACCGCAACATAGTGCTCTAAAGCGAAGTCTGCTGTGGAAAGGTTAACGTTTGCTTTTGTTGCTTTTGCTCCTGGTCCTTCAGCTGCCATAGCGAAAGTAGATACTGCGATTAGGGCTGCTGCTGCGAATGTTTTTACTAGCGTTTTCATAATGTCTTTATTTTATTGTGTTAGTTCTGTTGTTCTTATTTGTTGACTCAAAACTACAACACAATACGCTCCTAGCCTATCGGCTTTAGACTAACGATCGGGAAAACTCGGTGAATGGCGGGAATGGGCAGGTAAGAAATTACTATGCTTATGAACTTTGACTCTATTATTATTCAAAGAAGGTATATTTCAAATTAAATCGCTTTATTTCTTCATGTGATTGTTCATGCTATCTTCAATTCTTTTGATGCTTTTAAGAAGATCCGCCCATGTTAGACTTTCTCCTACTATCATATTTTCACGCATGGTTTTATAATCCGCCTCCCACTCTTTTATTATCTCTTCAGGCGGAAGGATACTTAAACTCCCTTTTCGATGGTTGGAATAGTCAATCCCCCGAAGTGATGTGACTGTTTTTCGATGCTGGACTATTGTGTTAAATAATTCTTCGTCTTTAATGGCCTCTGTTCCAAAATCAGTATTCATAATCTTATCTATATCATAGAAATGCCTAGTTAGCCTATCTGTCCTGATTTTGTCAATCGGCTTAGAGAACTCTTCATGTAATAAGAGAACCTTTTCTATAAAAGTCCGTGTAGGAATTACAACTTTAACATTAAAAGCTGCTTGAGCAAACCCGGAATCTTTATAATTATCATCTATAAAAGATAGGACCGGTTGTGTCTCGAACGGTTCAGTTAGCGATCTGGCCCCCATTTCCAAGAGTACTCTTTGCTTGATATATGCGTGACCGACTGGCGCTATCGGTTGGTAATAAATTTCCAGCGTATTAGGATCGCTAGTATCGTCAACATAAGTATTATAACGAATTTCATAGAAATCCTTAGGAACTCCCAATTTTTCCAATTGAAGAATCAATTCCTCTCTAAACTCATTGATAATAAAACCTCCGGAGGCCTTTCTCAGTTTTTTAATCTGGGTTTTTGAATCTAATTCGTCGAAACCTATTAGGTGTCGGTCGATTATTAAATCGATATCTTCTGAAAAACGGTCTATCAACTGATACGCTTTGCTTAAAGACGTACCGCCTTTAAAAATAATAGACTCTGCATATCTTGTTGCAAAAACAGCCTTCAGAACAATACACACCCACCAATCTTTTTCAATAACAAAAGCTGGCAATCCCATTATATTGCTCAATTGATCCAATACAAGCCTCTTTTGTTCTGTCTTAAGATTTAACCACATAATTTTAGGATTGGTAAAGCTTAGTTATTTCTTTCTGGATCCATACTGGAGCATATTTCAACTGAGAATCAAGAATTTGTTTTTCTATCTTTTTGACTGAATGTTTGATCATGCTTAAGAATTCTTCAGAAAGTCCCTCTTGACCTTGTTCTTTAAAAGCTGAAACAACCAACTGTAATAAATCATCTTTTATCGCAAAGCTTTTGGGTACAGTACGTTTAAATTTGATTGTACGCTTACCTATTTTAATATCCCGCTGTGAACCATCTGTTAGATAAACGGCTTTTAGCGGCACCTGCGTAGTCAGCCCTAATAAATACAACGCTAATACACCTGTCGGAGCAATACGAGCTTTGTCTCGCCTTGCAATTTCTTTAGCAATTTCTTCAACACTAGGATATATTGTACCCAATAAAGGGTCCTTTTTAGGTTTAATATAAATACCATGAGCCAATCTTTCAATAAGTCCATCATTCTCCAGGCGGAAAAGTGTCAACCTGATATTCTCTGGTGTCCCATAATTCTTAAAATCATCTGCGAAAAAAAAATCGCCGCGAGAAGACTTAAAAATCTTTGTTTCTATCTTATTTCTAGATGTTTCTGACATTAAAAACCATTTAATCTGTAACAAATTTAGTAAATATTTGTTACAACAAAACAATCTATCGTATAGTATTTGCCTTCGATTGCGCCAAATTAAGTGGTATGTCGGAAATTCCGAGCAAGCACTTACAACTATTTCTTTCCCTAATCTTTTTCCTAACTTGAAGTTCCTGTCATTTACAGTCAGATCTTCGGGCATATACAGAAACTAGGTAATATAGGAGGCTTTAATAAATCCGCTGGATTATTGTCCAGCTGAGATTCGTTACGCGGTGCGTAACGGATTGGAGATTCTCTACGCGTTGCGTAGAGAATCGGTCCAAGTCGGGAAAGGTCTGGTAAAAATACCACATATTCCGTAAGTTGAATTCGGAAAAACTGACCTCTCCCCAAAAAACTGGAGCATTTAAAAGTAGAGAATTCAGTCTTGAATTACTAATTTTAAATTTCATATCACGAGTCTCGTTTTAGCGAGAATTGAACAGTGCGGAGTAGATGTTCGGAAATTCCGAACAACTGGAAACGTTTTTGAACTCCCTCCACTCAAAAAAAACACCTAAAACACTCACTATCAACAGATTTACACTTTTAAAACAACTTGCCTAATTGTGGCTAAATCAAACATGCCATTTCCCCCTCTAGTTTTTTCCCCCTCTAGTTTTATTGAACCATCCAATAACAATCAATTTGCCCTGTAACACCACCTATGTTATAGTGCAAATTGATTGTTACTAAATTCAACGGTAAAAGCAAATGTAGCGTTACTAACGTTTGGGATGGTGCGATACTATCGTGGTGCCATAAAAAAGATAGGAGAAAATAGTTTTTCACAGAGCTTATCATCCGAAAAAACATGCATATCCATCATGATTTATTTCATCCAACAATAATTGCAGATTAGTACACTCGGGTTTCGGTTCATAAGCCTCCCATTTGCCCGATCCTCGCATCCAATAGAGTTTCCAAATTTTAGATGCTTTCACAAAGCGAAGCTTTGCAAACGGTAATTCTAAAATATTCGTTGGGTCATTCCATTGTGGTCTAATTTCAAACAGTAAAGCCGTTTTCCCATCCCACGAATAACCAAAATCCAATTTTTTGCGCACTTCTGCATCTTTTGGTCTTTTGGAATCTATAAAGCTTTTCAACTGAATTTCAATCATTGAAAGAAGTTCTTTTTTATCCATCATCATTACAAATTTAAAACTATCGGCTTATTCTTCATCTCATACCAATCATCTAACATACTTTTTTGAACTAAAACCTTGATCGGCAATCAACGAATAACGCACATTGCATGACAAAACAAAAAAGCCACATCTCCCGACGTGGCTTTAATAAACATATGATTCACTAGTGCTCTACCTATAGCTTCGCAAACCACTAGTTATTGGATACTATTTATACGAATTGATCGATTTGGATACTTTCCAGTCATTGCCCACACGCTCCAAAGTAACTAAATCTGTTTTGGTGAAGTTTTCAAATTTCAAAGTCACTTTAGCGACCATATAGTCTGCCGATTCCTCGATGATAGCTGTGCTTACTGTACAGTTCAGCTTTTCGCCTTTTTGCTTTTTCAAGGATTTAACCACTTCACTACGGCTGTTACTTTGTGCATTGGTAGCCTGGATCTTTTGATTAAAATCAGCTGTAAATAACTGCTCTACTCCTGCAGATTCTCCCACAGTTGTTACCGCAACATAGTGCTCTAAAGCGAAATCTGCAGTAGAAAGGTTAATATTAGCTTTTGTTGCTTTTGCTCCAGGTCCTTCAGCTGCCATAGCGAATGTAGATACTGCGATTAAAGCTGCTGCTGCGAATGTTTTTACTAGCGTTTTCATAATGTCTTTATTTTATTGTGTTAGTTCTGTTGTTCTTATTTGTTGACTCAAAACTACAACACAATAGGCTCCCAGCCTATCGGCTTTAGACTAACGATCGGGAAAACTCGGTGAATGGCGGGAATAGGGAGGTAAGTCTGCTTCGTATCAGATTCGTACCACGTTCGGATCAACTACAGATAATGTACAGACACCCAACAGACCTTGTACAGTCTCTGAACAGGGAAAAACTGTTCAGAGACTAGTCAACAATAGAACCCTGCCCGACCTGATCCGAAGGCTGTACGAAGCAGGTACGAACAAGACCCCTATAAAAGTTATTTAAACCCATCCTCGAATAATAGATTTTCATAATTGCTAAAATCAGAATTTTATATTTTACAACATGGACAAACAGAACCCGCTAACCATAATAGTCCAGGCCGAACTATAGTGATCGATCGATGTTGAACGGATGAGCCCAGCATTCTCTTTACAAAAGTGCAGGTCTGAATAAAATTACTAATTATTGGGGAATCAATTTATAAGCTTTCGCCATAGCTGAGTTATAGAAAACTAGCCGTTTTCAATCATCCTGACTTTCAATCAAATCTCTAATGCTGTTCGACTGGTCAATTATTTTTAGCCAATTTTCTTTTGCAAATTCCTCTTTCATGGTAAATATCCTGTTATAAAAAAAATCACTCCAATAAAACTATTTCAAATCGACAACTGTTCTTACTATACAAAACGGCTACAAGCTACCTTTCGAAAGAAAGGTTCAACATAAAAATTGGCGTCGTACAGTGAAAATCCAATAGTCTTTAAAAACATTGGATGACGAAACAAAAAAGAGGAAACAATAGGAAACATAAAAATTACTGTACAGATAAACGCTAAGAGAAAGGGTCTGATGAGAATCAGGCCCTTTTGACGTAAAAAAGCCAGATTCATAAAATCTTAATATTTTTCACAAAAAATAATTCGTCATTTTTTTAGCATAGATTTTATTATCATGCAAATATTGGAAAAAGCAAAAGGGAAAACCATTGCCCAAAAATCTCTATTATTATGATACTTCTGAACAAATACAAACAGATCCCCGCCATTTATCTGCCAAAGCAGGAGCATTAAAAAGATATAGGCAATCAGAAAAGATAGTATATAGCTAACATATTCTTTCAGCGAGCGTACCAGCCTGATAAATAAAAAGACAAACGATATCATGATAAAAAACGTAGCTCCCTGAAGAATAAAATATTGAAAAAAAGATTAACTTGATATGCTTTAACTAGATTTTGATGGTAATATAATTTATCCTATTTAATCCGATATCTTCCAATCAGCCTTTTCATAAAAAAAACCACAGGTATCATCCAAAACAATATTGATCTTATTTCCAACTTTGTTTATTTCTAGCTCATTTGAGACAGTCCCACCTGAATTGCTTAAAACTAATACTGTTCTAAAAAACTCATATTCTATACGATACTCTCCATTTCCCCAGTAAGGACTTCTATATTTATTTTCATCAAGCAAAGTAAGCATATCATCCCTATTCGGTAAATCCCCCATAGCAGTACATTCGTGATATTTAAAATAATATTTCCCTATAATCATCGAATGAGTAATTAACCGTGAATATACAATTGCCAAAACCACTAAAAATACAATAAATAAGAATGGCCAATTTTTAGTTTTTTTCACTCTTAAACCGACATTATACTGATGATCATTATTGAATTGCATAAATTAAAACATGTTAATATGGTCAATTATTGCTCACAGTACCTATAGGTTTTTTGATCAGAAAGCCTGTTTAGATATAATCTTCTTTCGCCATAATAGCTATCAATCCGGTTAATTACAGCGATTGGGGAGTCAATAACCAGCCTGCTATAGATGGTATCATTCCGTACGAAATTATACGTATCATTAAACACAAGGATATCCTGTAGGTCACTATTATCGCCACAATTTTTCCAAATGGAATTTGTTAAACTCTTGTTTTTACAAGAAAAAAGCAAAAAGCTTGGCCCCAAAATAACAAGGAGAAATTTTAGTCTCATCGTAAAACTACTTTGCATAATATGTACGCTAGCAATAATACATAATTTTCTAAAATATTTCAGCTTCCAATTTTGCAGAGAAGATTTCTGCTTTCTTCGGAATTGAAAATAACATAAAACAGAAAAAGCCACATCTCACGACATGGCTTCACAACTTATATATTTGTAAGGGATGGCTCCTATTTATACGAACTGATCGATTTGGAGACTTTCCAATCATTACCCACACGCTCCAAGGTAACGAGATCAGTCTTGGTAAAGTTTTCAAATTTCAACGTCACTTTAGCGACCATATAGTCTGCCGATTCCTCGATGATATCAGTATTTACTGTACAGTTTAGCTTTTCGCCTTTTTGTTTTTTCAAGGATTTAACCACTTCACTACGGCCGTTAGACTGCGTATTGGAAGCTTGGATCTTTTGATTAAAATCAGCTGCAAATAACTGCTCTACACCTGCTGATTCGCCCTCAGTCGTTACCGCAACATAATGCTCTAAAGCCAAGTCTGCTGTGGAAAGGTTAATGTTAGCTTTTGCTGCTTTGGCTCCAGGTCCTTCAGCTGCCATAGTGAATGTTGATATTGCTATTAAAGCTGCTGCTGCGAATGTTTTTACTAAAGTTTTCATAATGTCTTTATTTTATTGTGTTAGTTTTTTAGTTCTTATTTGTTGACTCAAAACTACGACACAATAGGCCCTTAGCCTACGGGCTTTAGACCAACGATTGGGAAAACTCGGTGAGTGGCGGGAATGCGGAGGAGAAAGTTAGCAGTAGGTTTTTATTTAAAAATCATATTAAATTTAGATCTTTACTGATAAAGCATTCAATCTTAAATTCTTCTCAAAATATGGTTAATAAAATGTTATTAGTAAACTATCAGATAGAGAACTCGAAAAATATATAGAACCAGATAGTCGATCTGTTTCAAATGCTGTAAAATATGCCTACGAGATTCTACAGGAACGTGGGCGAACTTTTACTCCTTCCGAAACAGCACGAATCGAAGCTTTAATTGCCCAAAAAAACGATAGTGAAAAAGTAGTGGACAAAGGATGGGACAAAGGGCTCACAGAGGACGTAAACGCTATTGAACTATATACAAATACACTTATTTGGATGCTTTCCGTAATATTTGGTATCTTTTTTGGTGGTGTACTTTAAGTGCTAAATTTCATAAAAATAAAAAATATAAAAGGAGCTGTTATTACTGCTTTTTATAGTATTATTTATATAGGCATTCAACTAATTATTATAAATTATATTCGAAATAATTATCCTGAAATGAGCCAGAATATATTTTATGTTAACTTCATCCTCTCGGGCATAGGTGCAACTGGTCTATTTTTTATCAGACAACAAATGTTTCCTAATGATCTACAGTATAGAGCCAAATCTTCCATTGTACCATTAATTGCATCACTAGGAATTTCTATTGCGCTATTCTACTTGCTTTAAAATAAGAAAAAAAGAAGCCACCTTTTTTCCGTTAAAAAAAATCATAGTCTTCAACTATTAAAACAAGTAGTAAAATACTAACAAGTGTATTAAGTTGATTTCATATAACATTGTAATAAGGCGATAAAAATCAAAATATTAGTGGCAATAAAACAATATGCAAGCCACTTAATTTTAAAGCCATAATAAAATAATCCCAGTATCCATGGGTTCGAAAAAAGATATATTCTAAAAATTTGAAAACCATCAAATTTATGCCCTAAGTGAAAAAAATCAGCCAATAACTGACTAAAACATCCTTTAATTTCCTGATGTTCTATCGCGATAAAATTCATCACAATTAAACAGACATAAGTCAGAACATAAATACCCGGAACAACTTTTTTATTAATTTCCACTTCTTAAATATTTATTAATTTGTACGTTATAAAACTTTAAAACACAGCCTATACATCACCTTACCAGAGTATATATGAATTAGCTAAGTTATTTTTACTTTAATATACTAGAAAACATTACGATATAATAACTGACAATTTATATAAAAATCGGTTCGATACATTCTCATTTATTACACAAAGCTATTTAAAATTTTCAAAAATTTATTCCTTTATCTGCTAAACGAACATTAATAACTTATTATAGATAAAATATCACTTTCGATGGTGAATATAAAAGGGGGGAATTCTTTCCCCCCTTTAGCGATATAATTATTTTTTAAAGACTTCCACCGCCTAAATATTTATTTGTTCTGATATCATAAAACTTAAAAATGGTATAACCAACTCCTCCATGTACTGGGATGTGAACTCGCGTTTCATTGATTCTGACCCCCATACCGGCTGAGTTTCCATTCATTTTATCATAGTTATATTTAACGTCTCCAAGCATTTTTGAATAATTTTCAAACTCTTTCCCTGTCGCGTATATATGTGTCCCGACTAAAGTCTTAATATTGATAATCTTTTTAAAGGCAGACAATTTAAACTTAAATAAATCTTTGAAAAAGTCTCTTACCCCCACTGCATCTGTAGGAACTGTCCCAATAATACCAGCCGTTTGCTTTAAATATTCAGCATATTTATCTAATAAATCACGATTCTGCTTTACATACTCGTTAAATTCATTTTGCGACAATTTTTTACTTGATTGACTTGAATATTGATCCTGCTGCTCAGAACGTTGCCAGTCAATACTATGCATCGCATGATTAAGTCCCGAAACAATGCCCCCTATTAATACTCCCTGCCAGAAATTACCTCCAGTCAACTCGGCACCTACTCCACCTGATATTGCTCCAAAACCTATCATTCCATAGGTACTTTGCGAAAATTGACCTAGTCCGATACCATTCATAGCCTTCCCCCATCCATAGGCTCCTAAACTACCAAATAAACCGGAAGCTGCCGAACTCAAGAAATTCTGTCCCTGTACCAGCCCTAAAACCCCTTGTGACAGACCATGGGCACCAGCTTGCAATAATGCATTCCCAAAAGTACTTGCTGCAGCTTTAAAGATCGAACCAATACCGAAGGTAATTGCGCCAGAAACCGCTCCAAAGAGAGTAGCCTTCAGTGCTCCACCCAAATTCCACATACCAATATTTCCCGAAACTGCAAGACCAACTGTATAAGCGGCAAGCCCTATCGCAGCTCCGATAAATATAGCTTTTATCAATGGTATAGCTAGGAGACCAAAGAAAAACTCACCACTCGGGTCATTGTACATCAGTGGATTATTTAATACATACCCATATTTATTGTAGTTCTGCGTATTAAACATATCTTGAATATGCTCGTCTGCATTTAAAAACCTTCTCAAAAAGGGATCATATAGACGACCATTCATATGGATAATTCCAACCATGGCAAAATGTTCATGTGATGTATATCCTCGGTCCAAAAGCTGCATATTACCTTGAGTCAAATTACCCCAGGCATCAAAATGCCGCTCTTCCAACAATGTTCCTCCTGAATCACTGATTGCCAAAATACTTCCCAAATAATCTTTGTGCAAAAATTTATAAGATGCAGCACTCTCTGAATAATCTTTCAGACAGACAATGTTACTTTCGTAAGGTGTATTGCCGATATAGATCAAATGTTTTTCCTGCCCCGTACTATTATTACGGATTACTTCAAAACTTCCATCGGCACTGTAGTATTTTGTATATTGACCTTCCCATTGTGAATTCGCCGCATTGTCAATCTCTGTTCCGGCAGCTTTTCCTCCATAGCTGACCATTTGTCGCATTTCACCAAGTCCATAACCAAACCGTACATCGCCCTGTTGACCGCTGATAAATATTGGATCGTTGTTTTCATTATATACGACCCGCTGAATCAAATCATTACTATAAAGCTGTTTTCCATCGGTACTCAGCTTGATACTCGAAGGGCGATAGATTTTTGCGGTATTGCCAAATTGAACAGTTCCAATATTATCGATCGTAGTAATACGCCCTTGATTGTCATATACGTTGGAAGAACGACTTCCGTTTTTTGGATTTGTCCAATCAATGAGACGGTTATTGCCATCATAGGTAAAGGTTTCTGTCAAATTAATAGTTCCTGTCCGTATCCTTTCATTCAATTCATTACGCGTAACATCGAAGGTATACTGCATATTCAGAATGTCTTGATGGGACTGTTGCTGCGTATTTTTAAGAAGATCCTGCTCATTGTAAGTATTTTTTATGTTAGTATACCCCAAGCGAGAACGTACAATTTTACCGCTGGCACTGTTTTCCTGCCTACGCCATAGCTCTTCCCCTGTTGTCTTATTGACAATCTTTTGCAGAAGACCACTCCACTCTTCATAGACATGCTGAATCGCAGCAATTGTCTCGACCGTACCTGATTTCAAACTCTTCACATAAGAAATCACCCGCGATTTATCGTCATAGAGAATCTCCCGCTGCGCATAAATACGACCAAAGCTATCCTCCGTTTTAGTCAATAGTCGGCCATAAGTATCGTAAGTAGAAGTAATCTTAAATGTTTTACCTTTTGATGTACCTGATTGTGTCAGCAAAAGGCCTTTCGTATTGTAAGCATAATTGATCACCTTGTCTGTCACTCCTACAACAGTCGATTTTTCAATCTGCTGCGTCAGCTGTCCTTTTGTATTATAACGGTATTCTTTATACCCCTTTGGACTAATTTCTTTCGTCACCTGTCCTAGACCATTATAGGTATAGGAGTAAATACCATTGGAGGGGTCATCAAACTTTGACTTGCGTCCCCAGGCATCGTACTCTGTTTTTACAATATTCGTCCCATACTTGGCAGAAAGCTGTTGCCCTGCGGCATTAAAGGTAAAGCTAATGATGCCGCCCTTATCTTCTGAACTGACAACATTACCCAGCGGATCCATGGTTTTCTTACTTGTGCGCACATAACCATTGACTTCTTCCGTTATCGCAACCCGTCCGGACTGTTTAACACGCATCTGCTTTCCATGAAATGATGTCGCCGTGACTACGCTTGGAAATACACTGTCATTGTAACTAATGGTGTTCCACTTTGGATCAAATCCATCGCGATGCGGTTCGGACTCCTGAACTTTTCGACCTAATTCGTCATAAGCTGTCAGTACAGAGATACGCGTGTCGGTATCAGCTTCAACCCAATAATCAAAGCCACCAGCTTCTACTATGTATCCTTCGCTATTAAAACCTCTTTTTCTAACCTTGACCTCTTGTCCTAGTTTATTTATAAATGTTGCAATGGTCATTCCTGTAGGTTGAAATTCACTGATTTTGGTACCCCCATCATCCATTTTTTCATAGGTGAAGGTAGTAGTCCCACCTAACGTGGTTTTAGCACTCAATGTTTTGCCCCAGCCATCGTAGGTATTTGTTATCTTGTCACCCAATGGATCTGTTTGAGTAAGTACCAATCCCCAATCATTGTAGGTAATGACAGTTGCCAATCCCAGATTATCAGTTTTTTTGACCACAAACCTTCCTTTGGGATCGTATTGTGCCTGTTCGGTTTCTGTTAGTGCATCAGTGCTATTGGAAAGAACCTTTTTAGTGACATTGCCAAAACCATCATAGGTATATTCTTCTTGTATCCAGGCTGTATTACTTTTATCGTATGTTTTCTTGGTAGAAAGCAAATTACCTAGATAAGTATATTCCTCTTTAATAGACCTAACATCTGCATAGGCATTGATCGTTTCTATTTTGCTCGCTGCCCGACCGATATAATACTCTTTTCCCACACCTGCTGGATTATGACTGTAGGCCAGTACAGTATTGACTGTCGAAAAATTAGTATTGATGACAGCAGTGGTCGTTGTAGGAAGCATATAATCCCCATAAGTAATACTGTTCTCTTCAACAATATTCTTAAGAAAATCTTTGCTCACTATTTTAATCGGCACTATTGCTGTTACACCTTTTGATGGGGTCGACCGCTTATATTCGATAGACTTAAACGATAATAATTTTGTATTGGACACCGAAACATCAACAGGAAAAATAAGATTATCATCATTCACGCTACGTACGCTCCATTCCTTTATAGGTAAGCCCTCATTCAGTGGATCCATCTCCGTTCCGTTCCATAATTTGGTCGTTTTGAGAAGGTCCGTATACCAAGTTGATCTCGCAGATTTTCTGAAACCGATCATGCCTTTACCAAGTACATTGGTTACAAAGCCACGGTATTTAAAATCTTGCTTTCTGTTTCCTTGTTTTAATTGCGAAACTACGAATGTCTTTGACATACGCTCTAATTCTACGTAAGGAAAGATCTCCTTTTTTGTTTGGGCATAAAATCCTGGATTTACTTTAGGATCAAGTTCAGCATATTTCACCTCCGTAACGACTCCGCCCTGATTAATAGAAGCAATGTAGCTTTCATCTGCAACGCTGTAATGGCTATATTTAACCAACCGGCCTTGTCTAAAGACCAAAATATTTTCATTAAAATTATTGATCCTAAAATCGCCAACAATGGGAGAAAAATGTATCAGAGGAGCACTCCTGGGGGCGAAAAATGATGCATACCCTTTAACTTCTGTCCAATAATTATTGTATTCAGCAGGATACCAATCCATTTTATAACTACTCCGGCTTTTCAGTGTACTGCCGTCGATATTTGTGGGTACAAAGATCACATTCCCATTGGCATCCATCCCTTTATTCTCATGATATAAAATCATAAATTTGGTGGTGGTACCATCTTTATTGTCGGCAAGAATATGAGAATAAAATGCGACAAAATCGGCTTTTCCATCTTTGTTAAGATCTTGCACAAAATATTGTCTATTGATAAAGCGCGAATGCGTCTTTCCGTTGAATGTCAAATTCTCCTTATACAACTCAAAATTGGGCAGATTCTGTAGTTTAAATCCAGCACCTGTGGAAATATACAATTTCCATTGACGGCTATCGACGGCTTGCGGAACCAACAAATCGGTCTTCCCATCGCCGGTGAAATCGCCTACTACAGCACGGTGTCTTAACCCTTCAATAACGACATTTGCATATAGCGAAGTGCTTGTGATATAATTTCCTGCGGTATCTCTTTTGAAAACAGTCAGATTGGGCTTACCTAGGCTATCAAAAGTAATAAAATCTACACATCCGTCGCCATTAAAGTCGCCCTGCAGAACAGTACCTCTAAAAAAATTGGCTGTAGATGAGCCTACATTAAACATCGATATTAATTTGGTTGAGTCTGTTTCACTAGGCCTGACCATTAGATATCGATAGCTGATCTGCTGCTTAATTTCCATATAAGGCAAACCACCACCTGGAGCAGAATTTTCCTCCTCCCATTGCATATCATCATACAGGACGAAAATCAGTTCTGAAAGGCCATCACCGTCTACATCAATTTCTTTGACCTCCTCTATCGTGGTGTTGAGCCAGTAGCCTACTTCATTGGGATGTGCGTAATCCCTTAAAATAGTATTATCATATTGATCCGCAGGTATCGTTCGGATAAACTCCTCTTTCAGCTGCCGTTCATTAGTAACACTATCGACCTCAATAGAATATCCTTTAATCACGAGATCTTTACGCCCAGGTTCCAAGCTAGTTGTCGACGCTATAGTTTCGTAAATGAAAAAGCCCTGTTTGGTCAGCATTTCGCCTGCGCTATTTCTCAAATTGAATACCTTAGCCCTTTTCAATTGATCGCGGGTCAAAATTGAGCCGACAAGCACCTGTTTTGGCCTTTCATCATCAAATACGCTCCCAAAATGATAAATGCCTGCCGGATGGCTTACAGGTTGTGTACAGACAGACTCCCAATATCCCGCCTGAGAATCATTGTCACCAGAACTGCTCCCTCCAGGATGGTAAACCTCTTCGTATTTAAGACATTCCTGAAAAGCATCCACATACTTAATAATATCGATCTTTCCATCACCATCAAAATCGCCATAAAGTATATCCGGAGATGTATCGTTAGAAATCCAAGTTTGCTTCCACCCTCCTGCAACAGACTTTTTGTAATCGAAGATAACAGGAGTAGCAGCCTCTCCTTTGCTATTTAACTCAGTAATGGATTTCAGAAATTGATAATGATTTCCTTTGTTATCTTTTTCATACAACATATTGTATGTTTTGAAAACAACGCCATTGGCTTTAACCTGGATGCTGGTCAATAAATTGGTCTGTATAAAAAGTTTCCCTTTTACATAGGATGTTTCTCGGAGTGCCCTCGGCGCATAACTAAATGTAATACTGTTAAAGTGTGCAGTTCCAAGATCTTCATTTCCGCCCCATTCGATACGATCGATCACGGCCACATTATTCCCTTGTATATAGCTATACAAAATTGAATTTCCTTGGGGATCTATCCATTTTATAATATTGTATTCCATTTGGGTTCTGGCATCTGCATTCAGTCCATACCAAGCCTGGGAACCGTCTTCAAAAGTCACTTCAAAATGGGCCGGTCCATTTTTTTCTACATTTTGTCCAACAGACTTAATTTTTATATTTGAATATTTCTCAGTGACATATGTTGCGGCATCTTTACCATAGGAGCCAGACTTTAAAATCAGCCTTTGACCATTTAACATATAGTAATCAGCATAGTCAAATTGAATAGACCTTATATCATTATCTTTATCAATCGTACGCCCCATTCTGGATATACTTGTTATGCCAGAAACTGTCCATCCATAACCAGCGATTCCATTTCCTGATCCGCTACTATAGTTCAAATTGATTTGAGGGGCCACCGTTTTAATTCCGGGAGGAAGTGCAATGGGCAAGGTATATTGCAACTGCCCATTTGAATTCACCTCAATTGTACCCTTGGTATCTTGAAATGGCGCCGTGCTAACATTATCGCTTGGACCGGTAAAAGCCGCTTTTACCTGTATATCCGAACTAACCTTAGGCAACACGTTATTTGTTGATTGAATGGCAAATCCTTCTGATGCAATCTCATTTACCGATTGCGATGATTCATTTAAATTTTTCATGTTTTTATTTTTCTTTAAGCTATCTATTGGATTCGGTCAGTTTAAACGACTTTATTCCAATATCCTGGCTTATATTTTTTAGTTTACTTTAATTACTTCTCTGCGAATCTGGTTGCCCGAATCATCATACTGAAATACGAGATCAGAATCTGATGGAGCAGCTAATGCATTAATTTGCATATCTGGTTTTACGGATATTTGTTGTAAAAATTCAGTTTTACTTTCTATCGCTCCAATTTGCTCGTCATACTTTTTCATAAATTTTTCTAGTTGTTTATATTTTATTTATTCACAAACGCAAGTCCTTTTCTTGTCCCAAGAAGCTCGCTATACCTAAATTTGACAACAGTTTTTTCGGTTCCAACTCGTTTTATACACATCACAAGTGATGTAGCTCCTTTAGTGATTCCGAAAAATCAAGTGTTCCGAAACTCAGTTACCCTTTCTGTAACTAAACCTTTCTCTTACAGTTCTCACTAGTCCATATTACCTCCTATTCTTGTTTGATAATTAAGTATCATTTGTCCAGGAATAATTATCCCTTCAATCGTAATGCTAAATTAATTAGTAAAAAACAGAAGCTATGATAAAGAATACGTTATGTTTTCGGTATAAGAGAGAAACCGAAAACTCTGCATGATATGAGCTGCCAACTACTATGGAATCTAGTTTAAAGGGCCATAAACCGGTATGTAAACTCTTTCAAATCGGTCATTATTAGGAAGACAAAAACAGGAACAAGTTATCCTTCGAGAGAAGGTACCAACATAAAAATTGGTGTAATGCAGTGAAAAATCCAATTGTCGTTAAAACATTGGAGGATGAAACAAAAAAGAGGAAACGCAAAAAAGCCACATCTCACGACGTGGCCTTAATAAACATATGATTCACTAGTGGTTTGTCTTTTATTATTGGCAAACCACCAGTTGCGAAATTCTATTTATACGAATTGATCGATTTGGATACTTTCCAGTCATTGCCCACACGCTCCAAGGTAACCAGATCAGTCTTGGTGAAGTTTTCAAATTTCAAGGTTACTTTAGCGACCATATAGTCTGCCGACTCCTCGATGATATCAGTGCTTACTGTACAGTTTAGCTTCTCTCCTTTTTGTTTTTTCAAGGATTTAACCACTTCGCTACGGCTGTTAGACTGCGCATTGGAGGCTTGGATCTTTTGATTAAAATCTTCGGTAAATAACTGCTCTACTCCTGCTGATTCGCCCTCTGTTGTTACCGCAACATAATGCTCTAAAGCCAAGTCTGCTGTAGAAAGGTTAATGTTAGCTTTTGTTGCTTTTGCTCCAGGCCCTTCAGCTGCCATAGCAAATGTAGATACTGCGATTAAAGCTGCTGCTGCGAATGTTTTTACTAGCGTTTTCATAATGTCTTTATTTTATAGTGTTAGTTTATCTGTTCTTATTTGTTGACTCAAAACTACGACACAATAGGCCCCTAGCCTACTGGCTTTAGACTAACGCTCAGGAAAACTCGGTGAATAGCGGGAATGGAAAGGTGAATTTTAATTTTGTGATGTAGGTCACGGTAAATTACTATACAAAATCGAGAAATTTGTTCCAACAAAAAGAAAATCACAGCAATATGAAAGCAAAGCAACTCTTTAGGCAAATAGGAATATTTTCGGCTTTATTCATCCTAGTAGTAACGCATTGCTATGCAACAAGCCGAAAACCAAAAATTTTATTTGTAGTGACGAGTCACGATACAAAAGGCAATACAGGCGAAAAAACAGGTTATTATCTCGGTGAAGTCTCACATCCATGGGAGGTTTTAACAGCTGCTGGATATGAGATTGATTTCGTTAGCCCACAGGGTGGAAATCCACCTGTGGATGGATTTGACCTAAATGATCCCGTTAACAAAAAATTCTGGGAGGATAAATACTACCACAATAAAATCACCCATTCGCTCAAACCTTCTCAGATAAAACCTGAAGAATATAAGGCCATCTTCTACGCCGGAGGACATGGTGCGATGTGGGATCTGCCTCTCGACTCGTCAATCGCAAAGATTGCCAGCAAGATATACGAGGCAAATGGCGTTGTCGCAGCTGTATGTCATGGTCCTGCTGGCTTAATCAACATCAAACTGAGCACCGGTGAATATTTGATAAAAGGAAAAAAAGTCAATGGCTTTAGCAATGAAGAGGAAGACCTTGTAAAGCTCAGCAATGTCGTCCCCTTTTTACTGGAAGATAGACTAAAGGCAATAGGTGGGATTTATGAAAAGTCCGAACCTTGGCAGTCCCATGTCACCATTGACGGCAGATTGATCACTGGCCAAAATCCTCAATCAGCTAAGGCTGTAGGCACGGCCATCGTCAAGGCATTAGGTAAATAAGGTATCCAAAAAAAGCCACATCTCTCGACGTGGCTTCTAAACTAAACTTAAAACATATGAAAACTATAGTATTCTTCTACAGTCAAGCCTACCCTTTTACATAAGCTTGTACATCTAGCAAGAATAATTTGTATAATTACTGCGAAAAAAACTCGGTAAATTCATTGTGAACTGAAAAACCATAGTTATCCTCCGCTTTAATTCGGATCACTTTTATGCTATCACCATTTACGTTTTGCAACGGAAATTCCCAAAGATGACCAGAGGCCCGCTTTCGTAAAGGATTCGCTGTGCTACCTAAAGTGGGATAGATTTTTTGATTATTTTTTTCGATGATATCGGATACAAAGGGATCTACACTTTTACTTTTCCGCATCTGGCCCCATTCTCCATCATTTATCTGTACCATGACATTCGTACTATCTGCCGCTCCAAAAACATTGGCTAGCAATACGCCTGCTCTAACAGCGATATGCATTTGTTTTTTGGCATCCTGATCCACGGCTTTGAACTGAAACGAATAGTTATTCTTTTTAATATTAATCACAAAATACCCCCTTGGGCTACCGCACAGCATCCTGGCGTCCGGAACTCCTTTGGCATCCTTCTCACCACGCCACCAGTTACCACAGGTAGCACCAGCACCCAATTCCTGTATCGCTTTATTATTAAAAAAATAACGATCCACCTGATGAGTATGTCCAGATAAAATCAATACATTTTTATAATCGGCCAACAATTGAAGTACGTCCATTCTATTTCGTGTAAAAGCCATAGGAATATGCTGACTAAGCACTACTAAAGCATCTTTTGGAATATAGGAAAGATCATTTTTCAAAAATGTCAACTGCTCATCAGTTAATCTTCCTTCATAAGAATTTTTGCCTGTAGCAAACACATTGTTTAACACGATAAAATGTACGTTACCATAATTGAAAGCATAATTATCAGCTCCAAAAACTGCATTGAATCGGTCGTTCATATGGTCCGGATTGGCAACGTTCCGATCATGGTTGCCGACCATTGTGTAGGATGACATCGGCAGCGCATCGATCATTTTCCCCACTTCAGGCAGAATCTCCATATTATTGTTGACTAAATCTCCCAGAACAAGATTAAAATCAATATCCTTCCTTCCTATAAGTTCGGAAAATATACTTTTGGCAGCAAATCCCAATTCCTCCTGATCGCTCACCTGCACATCTCCAATGGCGGCAATATTGAATTCGAGAGGGATATTCTTCCTCTTTCTTAATGGTATATCAAACACCAAAGTATCGGGAATAGTATGATTAGGATTGAGGTAATATGCATTTGCATTTCCTATTTTCTTTTCCTTTGCCCATACATATTCAGATGGAGTGATAGAAAAAATGGATTGACCAATCTTAGCTTCAAAGCTATATGCTCCGGTTTTATCGGTGCTTATCACATCAATACCATTTGACACCCGTATTTTAGAAAGCCTTTTTTCTCCTTTATCCAAAAGGCCATTGTTATTTTTGTCTTCAAAAGCATGTCCCTCAATCAAGACTTTCTTAGCTACTGCTACTTGGGCTGTGACCTTTATTACAAAAAGTAATCCCAAGATCCAGATAATGCTTATTTTTTTAATCATATTGTTCATTGCTGATAGATAAGTCACGGTCAGATAATTTTATACATCCGACCGTGACCTGAACTATGTTATAATCCGGGAATATCGTATTTGAAAAGAGCAGCTTTGCTGTTTATCACTGTGATCAAATAAGGTATTCCTTGATCACTTATCTGCATCACAAATTTATTTCCATTTTCTGGTGAAACCTGCACTGCAGTATTCCAGTTTCCTGTAGCTTCATTGTAGGTGCAGACCTTTATTCCATTGATTGCGTCTCCGTATGCCAAGAAAATTCGACCATCGGGGTGTATACGGACCGCCACATTGTCGCGGTTTGCGGAGCTACTGGTCGTTTGGCTGATACCGTCACCCAACTGTTTCCAACTGCTACCATTCCAGTGCATAACAAATGTTTTATAAGCCGGTGAATTGGACTGGTAAACCATATAAATTTGACCGTCTTCTTTTACGTCAAGATCAATATTGATACCTCCGGAATTTGACTCTGCAGGTCCTACATTAACATTCCCGACCAAATTCCATGCACCATTTTCTAATCGATATACAGAAGGTTTACGGCTTGCTGTACCGCTTGTTAAATCCATTACGACATAATACAATTTATTATCCCGCCCTTTAAACATTTTTGAAAACCATCCTGTAGTTGACTGTGCAAAGGACTGCCCCGTCCACTTTCCATTACGTAACGATTCAGCATATGTACCACGGCTAGGGTAAGGAGAAGATGCACGTGAGAACACATATCCTAGATAAGGTACATCATTTTCATCCAACTTTAACGTTAAATAATTCACCCTGTTGAAAGACCCCTGCTGCTCAACTACAAATGACCAGGTATTATTCTCATACTTCATTAACGATGCATATTGTGCATTAGTTCCTGCCGTATAATCTCTAAATGCAACATATGGAATTCCTTGTTTCGAAAAATCTAACGAAATGTAATCGGCTCTTGTTGGCGTAAAGCCAGATTCATTCCCTAAAGTCTCCCATTGTTTGCTTTCACTATTGAACGCGGTAATAAGCCCCTTTCGTAAATCATCTGTACTGCCGGAAAATTGAACGGATACATACGGCTGATTATTTATTGGATTAATTTCAAGCCCTGCCTCCGCAACATTGTTGATTTGTAAAAAGTCTGGAAGCTGCATCGCTGTCCACACAGGTGCTGTCAGCCTGCCTACCTGAACAGCAAAATTTTCAGATGTCCCGCTTTCCAAATCCTGCAATGTCAGGGTTTGGGGATTGGAATAATCTAAAATGGTTTCCTTGCTTTTGAAATCTGCACCATTGGACTTCAGTACTGTGCCGTCGTTGACAGTATATCGGGCAACCAACTTGGTGATATCGGCATCTACAGGTAGGTCTACTTTGATATCAAGTTTGCTTATTGTAGCGGGATAATCGCGAAACAAATAATCTGGATTATCAGCTGCATAGAAACCAAAGGAAAGAATAGATCCCGACTTTTGTGCCGAAACGCTATATTCCGACATTCCGTTTGGTGTCACAAAACGGTAGACCGTTGCTTTGGAAAGATCGACGGCCGTAACCCCAGATTCCTGAATATTTTTCCCA
>Ga0265296_1001277_pt1 | contig 29821 bp, 27 predicted proteins | sample MunlanPumphouse1_FD_189073 | JGI IMG/M metagenome (GOLD analysis project Ga0265296, IMG submission 189073) | Groundwater microbial communities from a municipal landfill in Southern Ontario, Canada - Pumphouse #1 | ecosystem: Environmental > Aquatic > Deep subsurface > Groundwater | place... | reverse complement strand
CAAATCGGTCAAACTAATAATGGTATTATTATAAGTAGCATAAATATGCGCTTGACCTTGCGGCACGTATTTCCGAATTTTTTTGCGTTTTCCCTCGGGTTTCGCCACGCCCATTTTGGCTTTCTGCTCTGTATCGTAATCCGCGTTAGATTCAATTGTTTTAATCTTCTTTTTACCCATAATATTAGAATAAGGAATTAGGAATTGTGAATCAGGAATCAGGAAGGAAGAAGAAAAAGGCTATTCGTCTTTATTCCTAATTCATGATTTCTGATTCCTGCTTCAGATTTTATGTTTTTTCTGATGCCGACCTGCGACCACTGCCTGCTGTTTTACGAACATTACCCCGCACTGTCCGAGAGTTGGTGCGGGTACGTTGACCGCGGGCAGGAAGATTCTTCGCGTGCCGCGAGCCCCTGTAACTCCCGATTTCTTTGAGACGTTTAATATTGGTGGCGACTATCCTTCTTAAATCCCCTTCCACCTTATATTTTTTTTCAATAATATCCCGGAGCTTTCCCTCTTCTTCACTCGTCAAGAGAGACACATGTTTATCGGCATCCACCCGTGCCTCCACTAAAATCTTTTTAGCCAAAGATTGCCCTACGCCATAAATATAGGTTAAACCAATCTCTATTCTCTTATTGGGAGGTAAAATAACCCCTGCGATGCGAGCCATATACAATAATTAAAAATTAAAAATTAAAAATTTTATCTCAGCCTTGCCTTTGTTTGTGTTTGGGATTTTCACAAATCACAAAAACCCGCCCTCTCCGCCGGACAATTTTACATTTTTTGCAAATCTTTTTTACAGAAGGTCTGACTTTCATAATCCAAAATTATTAAAGACTATAATGATCGGTAAACAATGCGGCCGCGGGAAAGATCATAAGGACTTAATTCCACGCTAACCCTGTCACCCGGCATAATCCGAATCTTGTTCAGCCGCATTTTACCGGAGAGATGCGCCAAAATTTCATGACCGTTTTCCAGCTTCACCCTAAAGGTCGTAGATGGCAAAACTTCGGAAACTCTCCCCTCCATTTCAATCACATCCTTTCTGGACATCCTGCCGGAAGATACAGGATTATTTTTAGAAAAAGTCTTCTTAAACTTAATCATAAGAAATAAAACCCCTTGAAAAGCTTATTTAATGTAACATGAAATACTAAAAAAAACAAGGATTCTACTAAACCCGATTTACCCCGCATATTAAAGCCTCCTTATATCACCTCGCCACGTGATTACAACCATAGTCTCCTAGTCTGAAGGTGAGAGTGGAAATGCGAAGTGAGTAACAAATAAACCCCCCTAGTCAAGCGTGGTCTAAAAAAACACGCTCGAGGGGTTTTTGTATTATATAGCTAAAGACATTAAAGAGGCAATACCTCCCGAAAAAATATGGCGAAATCCTACCTTTCATATCTCGTGAAGACAAATGCCTTCTTAATATTCTGGTATTACGACTTCTTAAATTTACCAACTATTCTTTAAGGAAGCGCGTCTAAAACTTGAACCTCTATCTTTTTTTCTAAGGCAGGAACCTTCCGGACCCAAAATGGCCAAAGGCGAATATCTACCTGCCGTACCTCCGCAAGCGATTGCAGAGATTTTAGAGCCCCTTCTTCATTTAAATTGACAATTTTTTCCTTAATCTTCCCCTCGTCAATTTTCCAAAATACTTCCTTTTCTATATGCACCGTCATTAAGGCTTTTTTTCCATTTAAATCAACGCTCTCTAACTTATAACTTACCCCCTCTTCGGAAAGATTAAGGATATATTTATCGGTTCCTAAAAGACTACTTACCGCGCGCAAGGCCGCATCCCGAGCCTCTTCTTGGGAAAAGATGAGCGCCTTCATCTGAATTTTAACGACGGTCTCAAATGTATCCGCTTCCTCGTCAACCTTCTTGCTGTGTTTCACTTCCGAAACCTCGCTAACAAGCGCCCCTTCGGATAACGTAAACCCAGCAGGGAGATTATTATTAATTTCTGCGCGGGCACTAGACACAAGACTCTCGGTAATCACTTTTTGCGCTTCCCCTAAATCCTTCTGGGTTACTATCTCTATATCGCGCGAAATTCCACCGACAAACGGATTACTGCTCTTCGCATAAATCTTCTCTTGTTTAGCGGGTGAAAAAGCTACAATGTAAAAATCCGATGGTCCAATATTGCCTTCGGGACCAGCCTGATCCGCTACCACGCCGACCTTCACGCTGCCCGGAATCACCTTGCCTTCGCCAGAAACTGACGCAGGAGGAATAGCCACCTGACTCTCTGTTCGAAATAAAATATTCCCTCGCGACATTAAACGGGTAGTGGGCACAAGGAGCTGACTCACGCCCATTTCATTATAAAGGATGACCTCTCCCCGCGCTTTTTCTAAAGCCTGTTTCTTCCCCGTAGGTTTAAAAATCCGTGTCTCCTGTTTTTCCAAAATAATCATCCGCCCGCCAATACCCTCTTTTAAGTTGTCAACCGCGATAGCATCAACCCGCACTACGAGACTCACATTTTCACTCAAGGGCTCACTTTTAGGCACAATCGTAACCGTTGCCTTTGGTAAAATCAAAAAAATGATTACTAAAATCAGAAAAAAACTAAAGCCAATAAATCCTAAACCCACTTTTGCCGAAAGAGAGGAAAGCCTTATTGTTTTTCGTTTAGATCTCTTCTTTACCCGCCCTCTGTATTCTCTTTCAGGAGAAAGGTCCGGCGGGCGAGAAGAATCAGATTCCGCAGGCGACGACCCCTGCCTAGAGGAAGAATCTTGCCGTAAAGGGTAAAACTTATTGCTCTTGGCACGGCGAATAATATCAGACACAGAGACTGCGGCCACACCATCAGGGGACAAAAAGGGACTGGCGGCTCGCGGAGAAGATTGACGCCAATCTTCTCTTTGCGGGATTAAATTTCCCCTTTTCGTCTCTTGCGGCTTTTCAATCTCCGTAGTCAAGACTGCTTGGTTGCCTACTTTCTCTCGGACTTCTAAGCCGGCGCGAGTAGCCAGATGCTTCCCAAGTTGATCGGCGGTAACAATGATGATCTTCCGGCCCAAAATGTCACCCTGGCTTTTTAAAAGCTTCAGATTGATGAAACTTTGCGAGAGGAGAGCTCTTTGAGGAATTACCAAAATAATCTCTCTATCGGTAATCTTCCGAATCCGATCAATGACGCTCGTGATCTCTTCATCAATATCAATGTAAATGGTTTTCATAAAATTAAACGTAAAGCGCAAAACAACAGGGCAAAACTCAAAAGTTTGAATTACTATTTTACACTTTTCGCTTTACGTTTTTCGTTTTTTAAGTTTGCATCATCCTCACCACGCGTCTTAAAATGCCGCCCATCGCCCCTTCCTCGCCAGCTAAATCCAGAGCCAAGTTCGCAAGCGCCATTGGCGTCACATCTTGAGTCTGGGTGAGTTTTCCGGTTTGATCCACAATATTTACCACTTCCTCCGGTTTAATAAAACCTACTTGCGGCAGCTTAGCGAAAGCTAAATCTTCTGACCAGCGAGGATTCACAATACTCGCTTTGATTTCTGGTAAAAGAGAGCCGCCGCCGCAAAGCAGAATCTGCGAAGGCAATAGATCAGATTCAGTAAATTCTGATAAAGCGAGTTCCAAGCCCGACATCCAAACTCGCGTATCGCCGGCCAAAACTTCTCTAACGCGATTGAGCTCTCTTATATCTAACTGACCTAAGGAATATTTGATTTTCAATTCCTCTGCCTCGGGCAATCCTATCCCTAATTCTTGAGAGATTCTTTTAGTAAAAGCGCGTCCTCCGAGAGCGAACATTTTTGTCCCCTCCACACCCCCATTGCGCACGACTGCGATATCGGTCGTCCCCCCGCCCACATCAAGAAAAATGGCGGAAAATTCCGGCGCGTCTTCAAGCCCCAAGGAACGCGCCACGGCGTAAGGCTCGGCGGCGATAGAGAGTAAATCTAAATCTAATTCCGCGGCAATAGTCTGAAGCGCGCCCAAGTGCACTAAAGGGGCGTAAGCGTTAAAGATGCCAATGGAGACATCTTTGCCTTGAAAACCCAAAGGATTAGTCACCCTGTAGCCATCAATCCTGACATCCACGATCGCCGCGTTAATCAATTTCACATCAATCTCCGCGTGCCCTGTTTCCCAAGCAAGCTGCTTCCTGACTTTATCAAAAGCTTTCCATTGCACCTTATGCAGAATATTCTTTAATTCCGGCATATCAATCTTGGTTTTAGGCTTCAATCTTTCATAATGCACGGTCGTTGTGGACCCTTTAACAAGTTCCCCGGCAATACCTAAAATAACCTGCGTGGGGCGAAAACCCAATTCTTTCTCCGCTTCCCGGATCGCTTTCTCGCAGGTAGTGACGACGCCTGCAATATCCGTCACCGCGCCTGATTGCATATCACCGAAAGCCTGATTCGCGCGACCTACTCCACCAACATAACCCTTACCCTCTTTAGAATCCACCTTAAAAATCAAGGCCTTTACTACCGCTGTCCCGATATCCAAGGCTAAAGCGTAATGGTTTTTTTCCTTTCTTTTTTTTAATCTTGCCAATAATCCCATAGTAATCTCCTTAAGACCCAAAAATTTCCCCGCAAAATTAGGAGTTGATTTTTATTAACAGATGAGGTTTGAAATTGTTTCTTTTTTATTTAGACGTTCCTCTCTACTTCGCTTCTTTTAAAATACAACTAAAATACAACACATCACAAAAATATTACCTTTAACAATAGAATACATCTCACCTCTTGCTGAAATAATTATACAATTTTTGTCTTGATTTGACAAATGTTTATCCACAAAATCTTCTGCTCTTGACTTTTTTGAATTTTTATATTACATTAAACACTCCCCAAAAACCGAAAAAACAGGGAGGAAAAACATAATGATAAAAATTTGGTTTGTTCTTATTATCTCTATGTTGACCGGGGTGCTTGTTTATCAACTCACACATCCCGCGATACCCATCACGCCAGATTTGCCGACTCAACGGCCCGAGAAAAAAGAAATTGCGCAGAAAACAATTTTATGCCGCAACGCTCATTATACCATAGCGACATCGTGCTCGCCCCGCAGCAAGACAATGCAAATTCAGATTGAAGCGCTTGCCAGTTGGTATGGCAAAATGTTCCACGGCAAAACAATGGCGAATGGTGAAAAATTTGATAAAAATAATTTCACTATTGCCACGAATTTATCAAAAACCATTCTACCTTTAAACCAAAGGGTTACGGTGCAAAACCCGCGGAATAAAAAAGAAGTCATCGCCCGCGTGACCGATCGCGGACCGTGGGATTGTATTATGGAGAATGGTAAAATAGAACTAGTATATCTGAATGAACATCTCGTGCCTCATCCCGAAAGAAAGTTTGACCTTTCCGAAAGAATGGCGCGCGAGTTAGGTTTTTGGGAAAAAGGGGTAGAGAAGATTATTATCCTCTTCTCCATACCCGCAGAGTCTTAAAAAAGACTCTTTTTTATTTAATCTTTATCCCTCCGCCTTTTAGAAGAATACTCCGCGGAGACCGCGGAGTGATGGATTTATATATCAATCCATCAAACAGCTTATCCCCTATTCAATCTTTGACAAAATGAATATTCAATTATATAGTATCATCAGAAACTTAAAAAAATAAAAACCTTATGGAAAAAATAAAAAAATCTCCAACTACCTCTCCTAAAACAGTCCTGACATTCATCCTACTATTACTTATTACTGCCGTCTTAATTTGCGCTGGTTACTGGTATAAGGATAATAAGACGGATCAAACGCAAAAATCCGCTCCCGCGCCAACAGCAACAACTCCCGAAGAAAGTAGTATAGGAGTCTGGAATACATATGTAAATCAGAGATTTAATTATTCCGTGCAGTATCCCCCTAAATTAATCTTGATGCCTCTTTCAGGGGGGGATAATCCCTTCACGGACGCTGTAGAAATAGGCGATGAGGGCACCTTCATCGTGGAAAAAACAGAAACACCGGGGGAGACGGACAAATCAATAATTGTTGAGGGCATCTATTTAAACGACCGAAATAAAAATCTCACCCTCAAAGAATTCGCGGAAACCCAAGGTTCATTTATTAATCTCTGTCATGAAGATAGACCAGAAAAAACCCAAGAAGTGACCGCTAAAAGCGGCGCGAAAGGGATTGAAGCCTGGTATTGGATTAAAGAGGGATGCGAGGGAGCAGAGGCAAGGAAGTTAAATGATCCCTATGTTTTCTTTGACGCGCGACCGACTAACGATGTGATCATTGAATTATATGAGGGTCAAATAGATGATGTATTTCCCGAAATCGTCTCCACCTTTACTTTTATTGAACCTCGCAGCTACGGAGATTAATCCTCACCCTAATAATCTGAAACCATAATATATCGCGCTGACAGAAACGGTCGGCGCAAAACATAAGTTTAATTATCGAAAAGGCTTTATAAATCCCGCACCTTTATGAGCGGAATAGAAAGACCCAGGAAGGTAAGGGATTTTTTGATACCCAGTTTGCCTAACGGCAGGCAGATATTCTTCTCTAAAAGGCGCGGGATAAATCATTCATCGTGAATGGTTTTTTTAAATTAAAAAACCTAGCAAAAAATGCTAGGGTGATTTAAGAGATATCAAACACCTGAAAATTGCTACCTATGGCGACGAAGTAACCCGGACGACCGAATTCTCCCGCCACTGTTGTCCAGAATAAAGACCAAAGCAGCAAAGATTTAGATGAACTTTGATGCCGCATACATAATGTGTATAGCGTTTTCGTGGACATACCCAGGCTTTGCCGAGAATGATCGCCACCAAGCTCAATCTCCAGAGCGGGAGGACTAATTATGTCTTCCTCTGTAATCGCATCATACTCGGCGAGTAGCGCGGATGGCAGATTATTTCGGATCAACTCCTCGTTATTAGTCTTGTTCTTCGCCATGTGAAAACCTCCTTAATAAAAAGAATCTAGCTAAACTTTTCCCAACACACAACCTCTGTAATGTTCTTGCGCGGCTTTGCCATTGGCGTTTCATCTGGAACACCAATAGGTAAAAGAGCGACTATTTTATATTTCTCCGGCACTTTTAATATTGCTTTAACCTCCTTTTGATCAAAAGCGCCAATCCAGCACGTGCCCAATCCTTCCGCGGTAGCTTGCAGCGCCATATGCTCCACGGCAATAGCCAAGTCTACCGCATAAGCGGGAACTTCGCAAGACATCAGGCTTTCAGGATTCAAAGCCACGGCCGCGATAATAATAGGCGCTTCGGCAAGAAAGTTTTGACCGGCGGCCACGCTCAACTGGCGGCGAATTTCCCTCTCGCGCGCAACAATAAATTTCCAATCCTGGGCATTATGCGCCGAAGGGGCGAGCCGTGCGGCTTCCAAAATTTTATTCAGTTTTTCCTCGGGCACAGGATCACTTCTATATCTGCGAATACTGCGCCGTTCGCGAATTGCTTGCGCAACATCCATATTTTATTTTTTCACTTTTTTAAAGCCCAAACCTTTTAACACTCTTATTGCCTGAATTAAGTCCTTATCCTTCACTAAAATATGATCTGTAGAATAACTGGAAAGCACGAAAACGCTAATCTTTGCCCGAGCGAACAGAGTAGTGACTTTCGCCAAAAAACCCACTAATTCAAAAGGTAAAACCAAATCAAAGGTAATTATTTTCCACCCCTTTTCCACGGATATTACACCACATCCATGCATTTTCTCTTGTTCTATCACGACGGTAATCTCCTTATGATCTTGGATCACGGCAAAAGCATTAGACAAAGGTTTATTGGTTTTCAAGATTGCGTAAGTTTTAGGAGAGATGTAAATTTTCCCCTCCTCAAAATAATTTTTAAGTTTTCTTGAGGGTTGCTGACTTGCCATAATGATATTTGCGGGTTTTAATTTTAGAAATCTCTAAATTTTTCCGGCACCGAAAACTTGCCGATGTCCGATATGCCGGCCGACCTTTGCGACTGCCGATTTTAGCGTAATTTCTCATATCAAAATTATCACCCCTCTTACACTTAATTGCTTCATTTTACTTTGCGTGGCACCATGTCTTTTGGCTTATCCTTGATATTTAAGAAATCCAGAATACCTGATTTTATTCCCTCTAAAGTTTTGCTATTATGCAGACCAGCTTTTTCCGCCTGATTATAATTCAGGAATGATAATGCGCCTTCCCATTGCTCATTGTGGATATTTCCGATATTTTTCAAAGATAATTCCCCCCAAATGACGTCAGAGGCATTAGTATTGCCTGGTTCACTAAACGACAGAGTGATTTCTCCTCTATTTTTAAGAGCAAAGTAGATTGGTCCACCCCCTTTTTTTAAAGAATTTCTTAAAATGTCTTTATTCATACCAGGCGGATCTATCCGGAAGGTATAGCCTTTTTGCTCTTCGCTTTCAGGAGATAAACCTTGGTCCCCAGATTCTTCGGGGTTAAATTTGATTTCTTCAGGCATAGGTTTGGTTTTAATTATTTAAATGAATTGTCCAACTGCTATCCCATTGCAGGGACATTTTGCTTATATTATATCAAAAATTTTGGAAATAAAAAAGCGGCTTTTTATGCCGCGAACTTTTTGAAGGTCAGGCGAAAGTCTGACAATTATCTGTGTCGCGCTCTCCAGCCACCCGGACATTATTCTGCTTGACATTATTATGCCAGTAATGGATGGCATGACTATGCTGAATAAATTGCGTTGCGACCCGTGGGGCGCTCATGCGACTGTCATTATCCTGACAAATCTTTCAGACGCGGAAGATCCGCTTGTGCTTTTTCCTCATCGTTCCCTTGATTATCTCGTCAAGTCTGACTGGAGACTTGAGGATGTGGTAACAAAAGTGAAAAAGATGTTGAAAAAACAGGCAGCAGAGGAAAAGGGGGACGCGCCAAAATAAAAATCAGAGGAAAATGTTTTGTTTTGCGCCCCCGTCAGGCGGGTGGAGCCGCGGGGCGAGCAACAAAACGCCTCTGTTTTTAAAAAGGGTTAATCTGGTCGGGGACGGGGGAATTGAACCCCCTGCCTCTCGGTCCCGAACCGAGCGTTCTACCGATGAACTAGTCCCCGAAATTTTGGTGCGGGGCGGGTCGAACCGTGCGCGCTGGAACGAGCGCCAATCCCCGCTAGAAAAACTAAACTAATTCTATAAAAGTATAAGATGAGATTTACTTCTCCCCTGACAAGGGGAGATAAGAGAGGGGTTTTCTATGAGCTAACCCCCTAAAACCCCCCTTATCAGGGGGGAATTAAACTTACCTGACGACAGTCAGGTATTTCGTTCAGAATCTGAAGAATCTTCAGATTCTGAACGAAATAGATCCAGCGTAATAGGTTCGCTTCAGAAAATGACGGATTCAAAATATCAGTTATTCTAATATGGCTTTAATTCTTCTTACCCCCGCTCCGGAGGATTCTTCTTTCAAAATCTTGAAATGTCCAAGTTCATCTGTGTTTTGCGCGTGCGGACCGCCACAGATTTCCTTAGAAAAGGAATTAATAGAGTAAACCTTTACTTTGTCGCCATATTTATGGCCAAACAAACCAATCGCGCCTTGATGTTTTGCTTCCTCGGGTGACATTTCCTCACAAATGACCGGCAATTTTTGGCGGCTTTTTTGATTAACAACTGCCTCTACTTTTTGGATTTGTTCATCCGTCATCATGCCAGGATGTGAAAAATCAAAACGCAGCCGTTCGGGCGTAATATTGCTCCCCCGCTGTTCTACGTGCTTACCCAATACTTCGCGCAAAGCGGCGTGCAGAAGATGCGTGGCAGTGTGATACTTCGTGGTCATTTCCGATGCGTCAGAAAGACCGCCTTTAAACATACCGGCGCTCGCTTTTCGGGATAATTCTTGGTGTTTTTTTAATTCTTCTTGAAATGATTTCTTAATTTCATCTTTATATATCAACTCTTCACCAAAATAATTTTTTATTTCTTCTAAGGATAATTCTAATGGAAAACCGTAGGTCTGATAAACAAAAAAGAGTTTTTCCCCAATTTCTTTTGCTATTTCTTCAGGACTTTTTGTTATTTTTTCTTCTGGCGTTATTCTTCCTGCACTCTCCTTTACCTTGTAAAAATAAATTTTATGTAACTCTTTTATTCCTACTTCCAGTGTTTTCTTGAATTTTTCCTCTTCTTTTTCCAGTTTCTTTAATATCGGCTCTTGATTTTTTGATAATTCAGGATAAGCTTTTTGATAAATATCAATTACTGTTAGAGCAATTTTTGAAGTAAATTTTTTTTCAATGCCCAGTAAAAAACCATTTAAAACCGCTCTTCTAATCAATCTTCTTAAAACATAGCCTCTACCTAAATTAGAAGGTTCAACGCCTTCGGCCAAAATAAATGTTGCTGCGCGCAAATGATCCGCGATAATACGCATTGATTTCACTTGCTCTGCACTTAAGTTATCGCCATCATGCGGCAATAATTCTTTAATCTTATTTACAATCGGCACGAACGAATCTATTTCGTACACATTATTATATCCATTCAACACCGCTACTGTTCTTTCCAATCCCATCCCCGTATCTACATTCTTCTGTTTTAAAGGCTCAAATACTTCCTGCGTCAGTATCTCCGAAGTGCCGTCCGCTTTTTTGTTATATTGCATAAAAACCAAATTCCAGATCTCGGCGTACTTCCCGCATTTGCAACGCGGTTCACATTTTGGTCCGCATTTCTCTTGGCCTGTATCAAAAAATATTTCCGTATCTGGTCCGCAAGGACCAGTCTCACCCGCCGGACCCCACCAATTTTCAGATTTAGGATAATAATAAATACGTTTCTCTGCAATGCCCGCCTTCCTCCAAATATCCGCCGCCTCCGTGTCCTCCGGCGCGTCGCGATCTCCCTTAAAAACCGTGACCGAAAGCCGCTCCGGTTTAATCCCAAGCCACTTTTTACCAGTTAAAAATTCCCAAGCCATCGCAATCGCCTCTTCTTTAAAGTAGTCGCCAAGAGACCAATTCCCCAACATCTCAAAAAAAGTTAAATGCCAAGCATCCCCTACTTCATCAATATCATTTGTGCGCACACATTTCTGAACATTACAAAGGCGAGATCCCTCTGGATGCTTTTCCCCTAAAAGATAGGGAACTAAAGGATGCATTCCAGCGGTGGTAAATAAAACCGTGGGATCATTTTCCGGAATCAAAGAAGCCGAAGGCAGCCGTTTGTGCCCCTTGCTTTCAAAAAATTTCAAATATTTTTCCCTGATTTCTTCTGCCGTCATATTGATTATGTAAAACTAAAACCTTGACAAATGACTCAAAACGACTACAATTAAAATATCACGAAGGGGAAAAGACTCGCGGGCTCGTCCCGCAAGCAACACCCCTTTTTTTATTTTTCCGAAAACCTACCTTAGATTTTAAATTATTCATAAAATCCAAATATTTTCTGAATTTCCAAAGCAGTTGAGAATATTTTTTTCTATTGGGAATAATCACTCTGCCAAGCTTGTCATTTGCCTCTAGATACTCAATTAGGCAATAAAAATCACCATCGCCAGAAATTATAATCGCTTTGTCATAGTTTGGATATTCTATCATAGTATGTAAGACCAAATCCGCGTCAACATTACCCTTGGCTTGTTCTTTGCCTTCCTTGTCTTTATATATCAAAGTTGGCTTAAAAATAACAATATAACCAGCTTTTTGCAAATAAGTGTACAAAGGTTGATTGCCCGGCAAAAAGCCGATAAAAAGAAATGCCTTTTCAACTTTATATTTATCTTGAAGATATTTTCTAAAACGGGAAAAATCTAAAACCCAGCCCTGATCTTTCACGGCTAAATTAACATTTTGGCTATCTATAAAAGCAAAATTTTTAAGCTCGCTAACCATATATTTTAGCGAATTTTTCTTAAAAAATCATTCAATTCCTTGTCTCTTTCTTTTTGATATTCTTCTTCGCTGTAGTATGTGTCTATTGTAGATATTATGTCCATCAATTCTCCGTATGGATCTTGCGAATCATAGTCTTTTACAAAATGTTTGTTAATAATATCCGTCAATCGTTTGTCGTCTCCATTAAATAAACCTTGTTTTCGCGCAATGTTTCGGAATCCATAGTTCGTTGATGATGTCGTTCGCGAACGACATCATTGAGCTCACTATTTTTAATAGTTCGGTAAACTCACTATTTTTAATAATCACCTGCTTAAGGCATTAAGACTGCTTTGCAATTTGGTTAAATCCTGCTTAAAATTCTCAATTTTTCTCTGGTTATCCGTGTATGTCCTCTCCGTCATCTGCAATTCTGAATCTAGTTTTTCACTCTGCCTTTTTAACTGCTCTTTCTGTTTGTCTAGATTTCCTATCTTGCCCTCTAACTCCGCTTTATTTGTTTCCAAACGCACTCGGTTGGCTTTTAATTCTCTCAAGTCTTCATCCATTCTTTTTTGCTCATCTTGCAATTGCAGAATCTCCTCGTTAATTTTGGTAACCTGGTCTCTTATGTCTGGCATTTTTTTATGTTAATAATAAAAAAGATACTTAAAGGATGTCGGTCGCGACCGACATCCTAAACTATAGCATAGATAAAGGAAAAAATAAATTAAACCATTACACCAAAATTTTTGGTGTAGGGGTCAACTTCTGAATAATGCCGCCGCCCAAAAGCTCTTGACCGGAATAAAACACAGCAGACTGACCCGGCGTAATCGCTCTTTGCGACTTTTCCATAATAACTGACAAATGATCGTTTTTGACTTTTTCTATGGTTGCTTCCGCGGGGAGATGGGAATATCTAATTTTGACCCGACATTGAAAAGGAAACTTCGGCGATCGGCCCGCAATCCAATTCACTTTCCCTAGCTTTAACATCTTACCTTGTAATTTGGGGTCATTGGTTTTTGAAGTCACCCACAGAATATTCTTTCCAAAATCCAGTTTGACCGCATAGTAAGGTCCCGTGCCGCCAATACCGATGCCTTTACGCTGACCTAAAGTGTAAAAAGGCAAGCCCTGATGTTCTCCTAAAACCTTTTGCGTCTCTATGTCCATAATTTTTCCGGGTCTTGTCTGAATCTTCTTTTTTAAAAAATCCTGGATTTTCTCTCCAGCTAAAAAACAAATATCCTGACTCTCTTTACGATCGTAAACTGGAAGCCCCATTTTTTTTGCCATCACCCGCACTTCTTGCTTGGTTAAATTCCCTAAAGGAAACAATAGATGTTTTAATTTATCCTGCGTTAAAGTATATAAAAAATAAGACTGGTCTTTCTTTTTATCCCGCGCTTTAAATAATTTGTATCTTCCTGATTCCTGCCTGCCCGCCGACCTGTCCGCCGAAGTTTTAACGAAGGCGGAAGCCCGAAGGGCGCAGGCGGGATTCCTGATTCCTGATTCCCTTCTTACATAGTGTCCGCTTGCCACATAATCAAAACCTAAAGATAAGGCGCGATCCAGCATCACACCAAACTTAATCTCCTGATTGCAAACTACGCAAGGATTCGGCGTGCGACCAGATTTGTATTCACGCACCAAATAATCAATGATTTTCCTGTGAAATAAAGAACTTAAATCAATGGCGCAAAAAGGAATGCCTAAAAGTTGGGCTACTTTTTTTGCGGAATCTTGGGCTTCTTTCGCTTTTTGAGTTTTATTTAAAATCATAAAAAAGCCGGTTACAGCATAACCTTGTTTTTTGAGCATAGCGGCGGAAACCGAAGAGTCCACGCCGCCGGACATTAAAACCGCGACTTTCTTAGGATTTTTTTCGCGCATAGCTTTATTTAATATACCAAATAGTTTGTGAATTACGAAACTTCCATAAAGTAATAAAATATTCCCCCCTTGGGAAGCGGGAGGTTAGGAGGGGCTCTGAAAATTTATCTCCCACCCCCTCCTTCTCCCCCTTCCGCCCTAAGAGCGGACAGGCAGGGCAGGGGGAGTGGGTTTCGTATAATAAAAAAGGCGAGAGGAGTGTTTATGTTTAAACTCTTATCCCGCCGAAGATTCTTTGTGTTTCTTCAAGGTGATCATAAAGCCTATACTTTACTTCAGGCATAGGCGCAAGTCCTGCAACATCAGGATGCCAAAACCGGGTTAAGTAAGCCTCAAGGACTCCCCTGTTTTCATCTGGATACTCCAGACAAGCCATCACTAGCTCGTAATCTACTGCGTCAGTCTCCTCGATCAAAGCCCTCATCCTGTCTATATTGTTGATTAAGGCTCTAGTGACTGGCATTCTTTCAGGATTAATGTCAATCCCGAGATACTCGCTATACCCATGCATCTTTAGGGCATACATCGCGGCAAACGCCTGATCTGGTTCAATGACACCCACGTTTAAGTCCTGATCATAGTTCCCTAAGGGCTGGCTATTCCAATGGGTATGCGCCAATCTGCTCTCTCGCAGCACTCTACTAAACGCGTAAGGCAGATCCTCAAACCCCATGCGCACGTGCCCGATCTCCGGGTTTAATCCCACCATAATATGCCCTTCTGCTAGGATATTTTTGTTCTCTTCGGATTTCAAGCGGCTCTCCACGTCGTGAGCCATAATAATCCCATCGGGTGTGTTCCTGTAGATATTATTACCGCGCGGTTCATAGGGCTTGGGTTCAATCGCAACCCTGACTCCAGGGACAGCATCCATTGCTTCTGCCAACCCGTCTTCAAACCGATCCCACATCTTGTAGAAATCCCAGCCAAAGGAATTTTCATAGCCGTCAATACCCGGCCAGAGCACGACCAAGGCATCTATTACTTTAGCAAAGGCTAACCCTTTTTTGATCCTTTCTACGGCAGCGTCATGGACTTTGGCTATAGGCGAAGATAAGGAACCGAATTCCCACTCTGGCTCAAAGAACGGCATTGGTCCCACCATCACTAATTTGATCCCCGTGCATCGTTCTAGTTCAAGATAAAGTCCCACATTATCCTCATTTGCTTCTTTGGGGTAATGCGCCTCCAGACCCATTAGTCCATATTCAGCCAATGGTCCAGTAATGTCAATAATCTCCGGAATAGTCATTGTCGGAACATAACGGTCGTGAAATCTGCCGCCGCCGGGCGCGAAAAACCATACTCCAGCCGAGAACTTAGGTTGGACGCTGAAATTCTCCATATGCTCCAAAAAGTCTTCCCCTGTTCTCCTAATCATTTGCGACCTTAAATCTCTCATCACTAATCTCCTTTCTCTTGAATTCATTCTGAAAGTAATATTATGCAGTTTTCAAAAGGTACAAAATACACAAACCACCTCCTCTTTCCACAAATAAATCTAAAAACAAAAAGAGGTTTCCCTCCTATCAAAAGCAGAAAAGGTTTAGATCCTTTCTGCTTGTTGAATACTTATATTACCACCTTCCCCCAAAATTGCAAGATCACGGGACTTAAGTTCACCCGCTAAAATCTTTTTGGCTAAAGCGTTATCCACCGTGTCTTGAATCAAGCGGCGCAGGGGACGCGCGCCAAAGACAGGATCAAACCCTTTTTGTGCCAGTTCTCTCGCGGCTTTTTCAGTGCATTCAAAACGGATATTTTGCTTCGCCAATCTTTCACCTACCGCTTGAAGCATTAATTTGGCAATCAGCAAAACATGTTCGGGCGCAAGCGGACGGAACAAAACAATACCGTCAAAGCGATTTAAAAACTCTAAACGATAATATTGAGTCAAGACTTCTTCAATAATCTTTTGCTTAATCGTATTCAACTCCACCCCCGCTTTCACCGCTTCGGTGATTTCGGGAGTGCCGGCGTTGGAAGTGGCAATAATAATAGCATTAGTAAAATCAACGGTGCGACCCTTGCCGTCGGTTAATCTCCCGTCTTCAATTACCTGCAAAAAAGCATTAAAAATATCCGGGTGGGCTTTTTCCAATTCGTCCAATAAGATCAGAGAAAAAGGGTTGCGCCGAACACTCTCTGTAAGATAACCACCCCTTTCCGCTCCCGCAAAACCCGGCGGCGGACCAATGAGTTTATTCAAAGCATCGCCAGTTTGATACTCGCTCATATCAATGCGGACCATCGCTTTTTCAGAGCCAAAATAAACATCGGCTAAAGCTTTCGCGGTTTCGGTTTTACCCACGCCAGTCGGACCAACAAAAAGAAGAGAAACCATGGGCCGCTTCTCGCTGCGCATCCCCGCGCGACCGCGGCGCAGGGCGGAAGCGATCATTTTCACTCCTTCTTCTTGATCCACAATTCTTTTATGAATTTCTTCCTCTAAATTCAACAATTTTTTCCCTTCCGCTTGGGTCGCCGGCGCGAGAGGGACATGAACCTCGCGCTCTACCAACTTTATAATATCCTTGCCGCTCACTAACCTCACTTTCCCTCCTTTGCGTATGATGGAAGCGGCATCGGTTAAAAGATTCAACGCCGAAAAAGGCAGAGCAGAATCGGGGAGATATTTCTTCGCTAATTCCAACGCCTTTTCCAAAGCAGGATAGGTAAAAAAGACCCGCTCTTTATATTCAATCAAAATTGTTTGCGCTTCTAGAATTTCTAGAGCCTGCTTCCCCGCCGGCTCTTCTAATTTAATCACCTGAAAATGACGCAATAAATCCGTGCGCGGCTCCAAGATATCCTTATAATCCCCTTCCTCTGCCGTGCCAATGACATTCACCGTGGGATGGGAGAGAGCGGGTTTTAAAATCGCCGCGGCGTCCATGTTGTCCCCCACACGCCCTAAACCGATTAACTCGGCAATATTATCAATCAAGAGAACGATGTTGCCCGCCTTGATCACTTCCTCAACAATCCTTTTTAATAATGCCAAGGGATTTTCACTCGCGGATAAAGCGCCTAAATCTAAACTCGCTAACCTTTTATCCCGCAAAACCGCCGGCACATTCTCCGCAACCATTAAATTGGCAAAATCGTAAATAATCGCCGACTTGCCCACTCCCGGCCGACCTACAATAATTACGTCTCCCTCGGCTTGTCTTAGATTTGCCAAGATTTCTTCCATTTCTTTTTCTCGACTAATCAGGAAAGGGAAAGCGCCGTATTTGGCGCGCAAGGTTAAATCATCACCGAAACGATCAAGGAGAGGAGTGGCGCGCGAAGTGTAGGCGCGATTCATTATTCCACCCGGTTTAAAACGAGCTTTTCTAAAAAACTTTCGCGAGAGCCTTCTTAGCTTTTCCTCCTCACAAACCCAGTTAATTGTGTTCAATAAAGACTGAAGATTCAAATTTTGGTCTTCAAAAAAAGCCAAGAGAGAGGGTTCTCTCTTCACCGCGCCCCAAAAAATCTCGGGTAAAGAAATAGTTTCCCGCCCTTCCGCAAGACTCATCATTACAGCATCTAAAATCATCAACTTAAATTTGACAGGGAAACTAGAATCCCCGAGAGCGCGGAAACGGGGAACAATTTTCTGCCACTTTTTTTCTAAGACCGCGGGACTTATCCCTAATCTTAAAATTATCTTTTGCACCCGATCTTTCTCTAATAAAATTTTAAAAATAAAAAAGGGGTCCAGATTCTTCCGACCCAAAGACCAAGCCCGCGCTAACGCCATCCTGCTGCTCTCGTCCAGAAACGGTTCCGCGTCTAATAAAAACGGCGAGCGCAGAAAATGGGTAATGCTTTCCCCTCCAACCTCCCTAAAACCTAAAACCGCCGGGGTTAATTTCCTCTGCCTCTCGGAGGTGCGCTGTAAACGGAAAAAAACAAAACTGAAAATGAGAATAGCAATCCAGAAAGAAAATCCGATTCCGCCCCGCCCCCAGCACAGAAGTAAACCCCCGCACCACGGACCTACGGTGGCGGCATTTTGGTATAAGGATAAAAATTGATGGGCTAAAAAAATAATCCCCAGGGAAATTGCCGCCAAATCCACGACTTTATTGAAAATAAGGCTAAATTTTTTATTTAAAATATAATGATCTAACCGCGTCGGCCGCCAATAAAAAACGCGGGTTGGTGTTTTCAGAACAACCCCAATATTCTCACATTGACTGCAACCCTTGCCTGCGCAATTCTGACAGTATAAAAATTTTATTTTCTCTTCTGCCATATTTTATATACCACGGGCACTCCCATTGATTATTGCTGAACAAACTTCTCTGCGTATACTATTTATCTAAAAGAATCTTTAGGGACCATTTTTGACTCGTCATCTAAAAAGCATATAGATACTAAAAGGAGGTATTGCTAAATATCCTATAAATAAAACCACAAAAAGCAACAAACCGATCAGCATCGGAAGTAATAAAAATAGAAACCATATTGTCCTAATCACCGGCCCAATCAAAATCCCCACTAGTGAGTAGTCACCATAAAGCGGCCGATGGAGATTCAATAACAGAATCCGAAAAGCTAAAAAGTCGTCCCAATTTTTGATTCTGTCCCGCGCCCATTGCCAATATTTTTTCACGCCGCGAGAATACCACCAAAGGGGAAAATAAGCTATCTCTTTCGCCAGGTCTAAAATAATAACAAAAGTACTCTGTTTCACTATGCTATTCATAAAAGTAATTTGATTTTTCTCTAGCTCCTCCCATATTTCTTCAACCACCGAGGCAAATCTTTAACTGACTTAATAATGTCTTGATCTAAAATACCGAGGGCTTTAAATTCCTGCCGGTCCATTAATCCCGATCGCACCCCGATAAATTTGATCTTGCGACCGCGACTTGCCTCTACATCAAATCGCGTATCCCCCACGTAAATTATCTCGCAAGCGAGGATTCCTCTTTCGCCTAAGATAGTTAAAGCATTATCAAAAGCGCGCGGATCGGGTTTATGAAAAATAAGCTCTTCTTCTCCTTGAATAATTTCAAAATCATCCAGAAAGAAACCTTGCTGCGCTAAAATATCCCGCACTGACTTCACGTTGCGGTTGGAAAGAACGCCCAAAATCATATTCTCTTTTTTAAGTTTTTCGATCGCTTTATTTACTCCCGGAATCTTGCCGTAACGCCGCGGTTCTTTTTGATTATAGTCAATATAGGCTTGGCGGAAATCAGAAAAAGGAACATCCGGCCAAAGCTTAGCAATAAAATCCTCCCATCCCAAGCCCCAATACTTTTCCAACTCCCCGCGAGAGGGCACTCTCCAGCCTTTTTCTGCCGCTACTTTCTGATGATAAACAACTCCACCTTTGGAATCAACCAGAGTGTCGTCAAAATCAAAAATAATCGCACGATATTTATAAGGCACAAATTTAAAATTAAAAATTATAATTTTATCGTCTCATCTTCATCAACTCTTTTGAAATCCGGCCGTCTATTCTCTTTTTTTACCACGTTAGAGGAACCCGCCGACCTGCCTACCGGCCCGCTTCGCCATAGCTTTAGCGAGGCGAGCAAGGCAGGTTTCAATCGGTGGTCATTACCGCTTAAAGTTGACGGTGGTTTAATCCTTCGACTAACGGGGCTAACGGGGTTTATCATAGAACCTGTCTCTATATTATTCTGACGCTGATGATTCTGATACTTAACCCCGGGATCCAATCTTGAATCCGAAGCGGAAAAAGATTGAGGTCTTTGTTTTAAGGCTTCACTTAAAGAAATGGAAGGAGGCACATGCTTTGCCACTGGCTCAACCTCTCTTTGAGGGGGGAAACGTCGGCTGAAATTATCCCATGCCGGTTTTGATGGCGCCACGGTTCTCGCATCTATCCGTTTAAAATGCTCTTCTTGGCGTTGTTGTTGTTGCGGCCAAGGTCTTGATCCCTCTCTTGCTTGCGTTCCTCCTTGCACCCCTCCACCACTTTTTCCTCCCTCCTCCATTCCGCTCCAACGGTTGATTCTTTCTTCCACGACTGCGCGAGGAGTAGCATATCTTTCTCGCGAAATCCGAATAATCTTCTCCCTAGCTTCTGGGTATTTGGGCACCTCTTCCTCAATCGGCGGCAGAGTCATCGCGGAAAAAGCATCCGAAGCCACACCATCAATCATTAGTTTTAGATAAATTTCAAACTTAGTTAAATTCACTAAGTCCAACTGGGTGAAAACTGGTTGAAATTCCGGTTCTAAAAACTCCGCATCCATCGCACCGACGCGAAAACAAACAATCGTCCCCACATTCCCGAAAACAGCGTCGCGCACCTTTTCCTCCATCTGGGTAATATACTGATGCGCCATAATTAAATTCAAGCGATATTTCCGCGCTTCAGACAGAATGTTCGCGAAAGAATCTGTGGAAAAATTCTGGAATTCATCAATATAAAGATAAAAATCGTGGCGCTCCTCCTCGGCAATATCCGCCCGGCTCATTGCCGCGAGTTGAATCTTAGTAATCATCATCGCGCCGAGGAGCGCGCTGTTCTCTTCACCCACTTTCCCTTTCGCGATATTCATTAAGAGAATTTTACCGTGATCCATTACATCACGAATATTCACACTGGATTGCGGTTGACCAATAATATTTCTAATGAGAGAGGAGGATAAAAACTGCCCGACCTTATTTTGAATAGGGGAAATGGCTTCATTGCGGAAATTCTCGCTGTAATTAGCATATTCATTCACCCAAAAAGAACGCACCACAGGGTCTTGAATTTTTTGGACTACTTTTCGCCTATAGTCCTTATCTACCAGTATCCGCGTCACCCCCAAAAGAGTAGAAGAGGGATAATCAAGAAGAGCCAATATGGCGTTGCGTAAAATATACTCCAATCGCGGTCCCCAAGAATCAGCCCAAATCTTTTTGAACACACCAACTAAGCCGTCAGCAATAAGATGTTTGTAATGTGGTTCTACGCGTTCAAAAATATTAAAAGCAATCGGATAATCGTAATCCGCTGGGTTGAAATAAATAACATCATTAATCCGTTGCGGCGGCACAAAATCCAACATTTTATCGGCAAACTGACCGTGAGGATCAACAATCGCTAAACCTCTGCCCCCTTGAATATCCGCGATGGCCATATTTTCCAATAATGTAGTTTTACCCATCCCTGTCTTGCCAATAATATAGATATGCCTCCGCCGATCATCCACTCTAATTCCGAATTTACGCTCCTGTCCCCGGTAATTAGTTTTGGCAAAAGGGACTATTTCATTATCCTGGGTCATAAAATAAATCAAAATTGAAAAATCAAAAATTAAAATGACAGTTTAAAATGCTAAAATGATAAAAAATTTTAAGATTTGCATTGTCTCGCTTCGCGAGATCTCGCGAAGCGATGATCATTTTACACTTTGCCTGCCCCGCTCGCCTTTAACTTGTCTGTCAATTAATATTATTTAAGAGATATAAATGAGTGATTATTGATAGACTATATTTAACGCGAGGCGGGCCCTGTAGTGAGATTCTCTACTACGGGGCGGGCGGGGATATTTGATTTTTGCCTGCCCGCCAAAGCCTGCGGCTTCAGGCGCTGGCAGGCGGGCATTTTATATGGTGGGCAACCCTTTCGGCGGCGCTCCCTTCTTCACTTCAATTCTCTCCATAAGCGGCGCCTTCACTGTCGTCATCGGGAAATGAAATAATGTCGCTAACTCCTCAATATTTAAAAAGTAACTTGTCCCATCAGAAAGAGAACGGTTTTTATATTCACTTAAAACCTCTCTTTTCCGTCTATTTAATCTAGCCGTCGGGAACCAATAATGAGCGGAGGTCTTGCGAGAGAGCTTAAAAGAATTTAAATTGGTCGTGGCAAAGTGGGTAAAAGCCCCAACAAAGGATAAACACCGAGACTTTAGAAGCGGTTTGTTATAGACATCCTTGCGCATCAAATAAATCATCCGCACCTTGGAGCGGTAAGCCACCTTATTGAGATTCCTTTGGATCGCTTTTACGGTTTCCTGCTCCCCTGGCGACAAAAATTGCATCAAACTGTGCAAACCCCCATTTTCTTCCTTAGCCTCGCCGGTAGTAAAAGTAGGGGGGGCGAAAGGCGCCTCTAACACCCCCTTGATCGCCACTTCTGTCCACTCATCCACAAAATCTTTTAAAAAACTTTTCTTTTTCGGCTCTTTAACGCCGATCAATTTTTTCACCAATTTTTCCCCTTCCTCCTTCCAAGTATCATCGGTAGGTTGAATAATTATTTGCATCCACATCTGCTCCCCGGCATTAAGACTACTCATTACTTCCACTATGCCGGCTAAAGGATCTAATTTTGCCTCATCGTCCGCGGCTTGGGTGGCCATCTCAAAATCCACATAACTTTTAATTGGATAAGCGTCCTCACGAGCAAGAGTCATCTCCGTCCCCCATAATTCCCAAGGTGAATTGGGATCAACAATATTAGGAGGAATGTCTTTTGTGTAGTCTTCAACCTCTACTATCTCCGCTTCCGGATATTGAGCATAGACATGCGCCTCCACGAGCTCCCGGAATTGCACGGGGGTACGGATCGCAAAATTCACATGACCTTCAATACCCACTATTTCCAAAGAAAACCATTCCTGGATCTCACCAAGCCAATATTTTTCTATTAAATCGCGCGGCCCTAAAACGCCATGCAAACCCGCCATAATCTGCTCGGCGGCAAAAGGGGTGCGCAAATTCTCCGCCGGCACATTAATAGTCAATAAGATATACTCCATCTTACTCAAATATTGTCCTTGACGATAATAGACCCAAGAAATAAAAGCGATGATAAACAAAAACGGCGGTACAATAAACTGCCATAAGTTAGCAAAGACAACTTTAAGAATGCCAAAAATTTGGACAAAAGGTCCGAAAACGGATAAATCCATTTTTGTCTTGATTTGGTAAAGATTAACCTTGATTATATTATAACATCATCAAGACCAGAAGACAACCAAATGCCTCAAGATTTCAACTGTTTATCCTATATCCGAGACCCCCTCCATCTCCCCCTTGGTAAGGGGGAGTGCATTCCACCTCCCCTTACCAAGGGGAGGCTGGGGAGGGGTCTTTATCATCTTTATTTTACCATAAAAAAATCTTTGAAATACAAAAAACAGGTTTGAATATAATTTAAACCTGTTTTTTGTAACACTTTTTATTTTAACTCCACCTCTCCTCTTTCGTCCCGCGCGAACAGCGAGGAATCCTGCAGATTCAGCAAAACCGTAGAACGCCGGACGATTCTCTGTTTTAAAACCAAATCTACCAGCTTCTCCCGCGACACTGGTTTTTTGGCCTTTTTCAAAATATCAACAATAATTTCTTTGACCGTACCTTGCTTGTAACCCCATTCAGCCAAGCCATAAATCCCGCGTCCCACCAAAACAAAACGCGGATCTTTGATTAACTCATTATGCACCGTGGGGGCGTGCGCTTTCTTCTGACTTAATTGACTTTTATTAATTAAATCCGTAATTTGCTGAAAGTGTAAAGGCTTTCCATCTTTTTTCAAAACAATATAAGCCCGATCTTTCACGCCGCGGGGATTAATCTCTCCCCAGCCTGCTAAACCCCAATCCTGATAGGGGTTGGAAATAACTCTTTTAGAAATGCCTAAATAATTTTCAATAATCTCCCGATCCAAATCGCTAGTTTCCATAGGAGAAGAATCTATCTTTTGGTATAGACTATCAAAAGTCACGGGTTCTCCCACTTTCTGTAAAACCTCTTTGGCTGTTTCAATAATTTCGTTAGTGCGCTTAAAAAATCCGCGTTTTATTGTCCATGCGCGATTATATTCGCTATTTTCTGAAAAATCAAAAAATTTATCCGATAAATCTAAAATAAATAAAACCAAACGACGATAAGTCGGATTGTTAAAATCATCACAAAGCAACCTTCTCAAGAAACTTTCTTCAGGAGCAATGCCCCCCAAGCCATTAAGAGTATTGGCAATCGCTGTCTCAATGGGCTCAATCTTCTTAATGTCCGGATTCTCTTTGAGGCTCTTTAAAGTCGCGGCTTCAATCTGGCGCACCCTCTCGCGAGTAATCCCATAATACTTCCCAATAGCCTCCAGGGTTTGACCTTCCTCTCCGGAGAGACCAAAGCGTCTTTTAACAATATCTTGGTTTTTTTCCGGAAAAGAAGCGAGTAAATCAAAAACCACCGCAGAGAGCTCCGCGCCTTGAATTTTCCCCCTATTTTCAGTTGTTTTGACTCTTTTGTTCATAAGGATTTGCTTATTACACTGATATCATATAATATCTAAAAAATTATGTCAAGAGATGATATTAGCATAACTTTAAAAATAGGTCAAATTCTGGCTCAAATCAAAAAACCCTTGTCAAGGCAAAGGGGGTTAGGCAGACAAAATAATGCGTATTTAAGCTCTTTTGCGCGAAAAGTTATACCAGACTACCAAAAGCGGTGAGGCAATAAAAATAGAAGAGTAAGTGCCAGTAATAATACCAACCAGCATTGCCAGCATAAACCAATGAATAGAAGCGCCACCAAAAAGGAAAAGCGCAAAAAGCACTAAAATCGCATTCATTCCCGTAACAAGCGACCGTGTCATCGTTTTATTGACACTCTTATTAACTAGAATCTCAAAGGGTTCTTCGGCTTTCAATTTGAGCCGCTCGCGAATGCGGTCAAAAATCACAATCGTATCATTCACAGAATACCCTAAAACCGTAAGCATCGCGGTAATAAAAAAACTGTCAATCGCAACACCTAAAAACTTGCCCAAAATAACAAAGACAGTAAGCATTACTAATAAATCATGGACTAAAGCCACAATTGCGACTATCCCAAAACGCCAGGACGAAACCGGTCGGCTTACTTTCCGAAAAGCCCAGGCAATATACAAAATAATCGCGATGGAAGATAAAATAATGGTTAGATAAGCTTTGCCTTTTATCTCTTCCCCAATTGTGGGACCGATGGTTTCGTAACTAATCTCTTCCACGTTGCCAAATTTTTGTTTTAGACTCGCGAGGGCAATATCGTATTCTCCCTGCTCTAAACTGCGAAACTGGAGCATCTTGTTACCTTCAGACTCACGCACGCTCACGTCTCCCAGATTGAGGGTCGGCCAAAATTCCCTGATCGCCGTATTATCTACGCCAGAAGGAAATTTCAGCTCCCACAAAGTACCGCCCTTAAAATCAATACCCCAATTTATACCGAAAATAAAGAAAAGGATAATGCCAATCAGAGTGAGGGCGCCGGAAAAAATAAAATAAAATTTTCTCTTGCCAATGATGTTGAACATATTTGAGTAATCGGTAATCAGTAATTGGTAATTTTTTTGGTCCTTCGGGCTAATAATTTCCTGATTACTAGTTACTAAGCTTAATTCCAAACAACTTCCTTTTTACCAGCCGATTCAAAATCAAAAATTGTAAAAAACTTCGGGTCACAACAACGGCAGTAAACATACTAACAACTACGCCTAAACCCAAGGTGACGGCAAAACCACGGATCACGCTAGACCCGAAATAACCCAAGATCACACAGGTAATTAAGGTAGTGATATTGGAATCAAAGATAGAAGACCACGCGCGTTTAAAACCTTCATCGCAAGCGACAAGGAGATTTTGGCCACGGCGCAATTCCTCTTTCATTCGTTCAAAAATTAAAACATTAGCGTCCACGGCCATACCCACCGAAATAATAAAGCCAGCGATACCCGCCAAGGTCAGGGTGACGGGAATAAGTTTAAAAATTGCTAAAGAAAGCAGAGCGTAAATCAAGAGGGCGCATACAGCCAAAAAGCCTGGCAGACGATAATAAATCAGCATAAAGAGCGCGACGATAAGAAGCCCTAAAGCGCCCGCTACCATACTTTCTTCCAGTGATTTTTCACCTAAAGAAGCGCCAATATTTTTTTGACCAATAAGCTTGATCGGCACAGGAAGAGCGCCAGAGTTCAAGCGTGTCGCAAGTTCCTTAGCTTCCTCTGTGGTGAATTTACCCGTGATTACCGCCTCGCCCGTGGTAATGGGTTCATTCACCCGCGGCGCGGAGATAATCTCGCCGTCTAAATAAATCGCCACCTGTTTGCCCACGTTGCGCGTGGTAATTTCACTGAATAATTTTTTACCCTCGTCATTAAATTCCAAACCAATCACCGGTTCATTGGTATTGGGGTCAAATTGCACTGTCGCGTGTTGAAATTCCTTGCCGGTCAAATCGGTGGGGATAAAAGAGGTGAGTTCGGTATCCGGCTTAATCTCTTGACCCGGCATAATTTGAGCAAGGGCTTCCGGCGGCAAATCCGATGCTTTGAAGATCTGGGCTTCCCGAAACTCCAAATAAGGCGTCGCGCCGATCATCTGCACAGCGGCGTCAATGTCTTTGATGCCAGGAAGTTCCACAACGAGCCGCCATTCTTCGCCGACTTTGGTCGTCTGCACAATGGACTCCCCCACACCATAAGCATTCACTCTTCTTTCAATGACATCGCGCGCTCCGGCAATGGCATCCTGGCGCCTTTCCTCTCTTACCTTGCTCAAATCCATCTGGTAAACCAAATGGGTTCCGCCTTGTAAATCCAAACCTAAATGCACCTTGATTTCGCGAAAAAATTTGCCGATTTTCAAATCAGGACCTTTAGGCCAAGCTATAAGTCCCACCAAAAAAGTTAATAGAAGAATGAATATAAAACTGGACCACACCTTGCGCCGCGGGGAAGAATTCGCGAGAAAACGCAAAAAAACAAAGAAGCCGGATTTGACTTTCCGGCCCAAATCTTTCAGAGCGTCTAAATCCGTGCGTTCAGATTTCAAATTTGGATTTTTGGACATAGAATTATTAATGAGGTTAACTAACCTTGAATTACGAAATTAGAGCACAAGCAACCCACCCCCGCCCGCCTCGCCTGAAGCGAAGCGATGGCGGGCAGGCCTTCCCTCCCTTATCCTGCCTGCGCTAAAGCTTCGGCGGGCACAGCAGGGAGGGGGTATTAATTCCCCCCTGACAAGGAGGGTTAAGGGGGGTTACATAATCTAATCGCACATTTCGTAATTCAAGGTAACTAATCCTTCCTTATTGTAATCTTCTTTGAATATCTTTTACTTCCTTACTAATGTATTTTTCGGAAATATCTAAGGCTTGTTGCAAATCTTTTTGAATTTTTTCTTCTCTTTTATTCAGCTTTGCTTTTTTATCTATTCTTCTGACTAATTCCTGAATCTCTTGTCTTAAAACTTCAAAGGCTATTTTCACACTTTCCTCTGCCTCTTGAGATTCTTTGCTGATTCTTTTTCGCCAAAAAGAGATCTGCCGCCAAGTGTAAATTAAAAATAAAATTAAGGTCACAATTAAGCCAATAAAGCAGACGATTACAGCAAGATAGTTAACAGTTATTTCCCCGATTCTTAAAAAAGCGGGAAGAGTAACTGGAAGAGTAATTTTTTCCGAAGGGTTGCTTTTTGCGCCGCGGCTATCAATAAGTTCGCTCCAAATTTGATAAATCCCACTTTCTAATTTATGATCATAAACAAAATACCAATTACCTTCACGATCAGTTTTTACCTCCTGAACCGCAGGCTCCTCTCCTTTCTCGCTTACAAAAACATTCACTAAAACATTAGGATAGCGGGAAGTACCCCCGAGGGTTAAAATATCACCCGCTCTAATTGTTTGAAGGAGATCATTAATCATCGGGGGTTCCAGAGGTTCAATCTCAACCTCACCAGTATTTACCGCAGCATTCTCGGCTCGATCAAAAGCCTTCACAATAACTGTATGCTTTCCCGGAGCTTGTAAGGGTAGCTGAAAAGGATTGTGTTCAACCGCGGCAAGCACTAGAGGAATTTTTTCCCCCTCCCCAATTTTCACCTCATAATATTCTACCCCTGATAAAGAATCCGTGGTCTGAAAATGAAGAACGGGGGAGGGATTAGTCGGATCTTCTCCTTGATCCACTTGAATGGTAAAAGGTTCTGGTGGTTTAGTATCAATCATTATTTTCCGATGAGTCGTCTGCCCCCAGCCATCCTGATTCTTAAATCCGATATGCAAATAGTAAATCCCATCTTCCAAGTCTGCAAATTTCTTCTCGCCAATGGGTGGAGCATAAAGAACAGAGGGATTCTCTTGAGGTTTTTCCCCTAATAATAACTTAACAGCCGTTACTCCTTCGGGGGTATCCCAAGAAAACTCGGGATCATTATTAGAAGACCACTTTTCCGGATCGGGGTGAGTAGAAGAAGAAATAACGGGTGCGGAAGGGGCTTCCGAATTAACTTCGCTGGTTTTCTCTTTTTCCGTATCCGCGGTGGACGCTGGAGGAGAAGAACTCTCTCCGGTTTTCTCCAAAGAATAACTCCCTCCACTCATTTTGGTTAAAATATTAGTGCCTTTCCCATCATTAGCTAAGATAGAACCAAAAGAAAAATTAAGAGAGGCTTTCCCCTCGCTTTTTATTTTAAAATTCACCGTAATCATTTTCCCGGCTTTTCCTGTAAAACCTGGGTTTAAAATAATACCCTCAAAACTTATTTTTCCAGTGCTGTTGGAAAAGGATGGCTCTTTCACCCAAAGTGAAATAATAGAACCACCCTTAGAAAGAGAAGCGACTTCTAATTTATCTTGAGAAAAGGAAATACTCCCCGAGACTGCATTGATTGATTGAGTGGGAGTAGATACGTAAATATTCACGGCAAAAGTTTTGTTTACCTTATAAGAGCCGCTAGAAGGAGATAAATATAAATCTGCTGCCTTGGCCACTTTAATCCCCAAAATGAAAAATATAAAAATTAACAGGCAAAAAGAAAAGATAACCGAAAAAATTATTCTTTTTGATTTTTGAACGGTCATTTTATTTTTAATTTGGCTATTTTCCAAATCAGAAATCCAATAATTGCTCCTAATCCTATTATAACCCAAAGAAGATAATTTTCATACCCCGGGCGGAGATTTTGAGAGGGTAATTCTGCAATTCGCTCATTTCCCGCGCGATCAATTGCTTTAACATAAATATAACTTTTTAATTTTTGATCTTGCAATAAATAAGGGCTTTTTTTCAAAATCCATTTTTGATCTTCTATATTTGGTTTTTTGTTTTCTTGAATTTCATAATGATCTATGCCCGATCCTTTATCTTGAGTATCAAAAACTAAAAAGTATTTACCCTCAAAAATATCAGCATTCTGTCCAATTTCTAATCCAAATGATTCCGGAGGATCAGTATCCTTGAAGCCTGGAACTTGAAACTCAAAACCTGGCGTTTCTTTGGAAATTGGAAATTGGAAATTGGAAATTGATAAATCAGCGGGTGTACCCTCGCCGTCATTTAATAAAACTTTAACGTTCTGTATTTCAATAGTACCACTTCCTTCTTTTTTGGCTTCAAATACCACGGTGAAAATCAACCCATCTTTTCCGTTAAAACCGCCGGGCGTTATGCCGGAAAACACTATGTTTGCGTCTGTTTCGCGTAAGACCGAAGGTCTCTCAATCCAAAAATTAATGATGGAGTTGCCATCGCGTATTTCTTTTAACTCCAAAAGTTCTCCAGGAAAAGAAACTTTGCCCTCAACCGCGTTGATTTCTTCGTTTTCGGTATCCAAGATGAGATCAATTTGGAATTGTTGGTTGACACCGAATTCTTGGGTTTGAGATGTTAAATTTAATTCCGCCGCCTGAACAAGGTGGACAGAAAACAGAAAGTAGAAAGTAGAAAGTAGAATAATTGGACAGAAAATAGAAAGTAGAAAGTAGAAAGTAGAAGATCGTGGCATAAAATTTATTTGCTGAGAAAATTGTTCAAAATTCGCATTGTTTCGGATAATAAATTTTCGGCTTCAGAATAATCTAAATTGGGAAACAAAACTTTGGCAATTTCTATTTGGCTTTCTAATTCTGAACCAGAACCAAAAGCAATTGACAAGAATTGTTGTTTTTCTTTTTTGTGGAAACGATGGTAGCTTTCTGCAATGTTCGAAGAAATTGAAATTACAGCTCGTCTCATTTGGCTTGTTAACCCATATAATTCGCTTTTAGGAAATTCTCCCGTTAGTTTATAAATTTCAACGGCTAAATCTTTAGACTTTTGCCATACTATTAAATCT
>Ga0265296_1001276_pt1 | contig 29830 bp, 28 predicted proteins | sample MunlanPumphouse1_FD_189073 | JGI IMG/M metagenome (GOLD analysis project Ga0265296, IMG submission 189073) | Groundwater microbial communities from a municipal landfill in Southern Ontario, Canada - Pumphouse #1 | ecosystem: Environmental > Aquatic > Deep subsurface > Groundwater | place... | reverse complement strand
GCCGAAACTTTATATGGGTATTTAAAAATTCCCCGGTAGCACAGGCTTTCCAGCCTGTGCTCATATAGGCTGAATTCTGCGATTCCATAATGTCCGGCAATTTTGCAAGAAGCTCAAAAGTTTTTTCCGTAATTAGGAGATACTTTAACACCCCAAATCCCCCCTAACCCCCCTTTGTTAAAGGGGGGAACTATAAGGAATTACTTATAAAGTCCCCCTTTGAAAAAGGGGGATTTAGGGGGATTTAAAAATCAGCCAGCGGCATAAATTTATGGCAAACGCTATAATTGACAATTCCCGCGAATATGCTCACAATAGCACCAAGAGAGGCCTGAAGATATGAGGCGCCGATTGGTCTGGTTGGGCTCTACGGGTTTCCTCCTCGTTATGCTTATGCCGAGCCATGCCCTGGCCCAATGGGCCACCTGGTATAATTTTGGCACCCAGGGCTCCTATGTCCACCAGATCGCGCACCTGCTCTTTGGCTTGAGCATGCTCTTTTTTATCCAGGAAATTTTTCACGCCAAGTTGCAAAAGTTTCGTGGTTTCCGGCTGCTGGTGTGGGCCTGGGCGCTCTTAGCCCTGTGGAACTTTGATGCCTTTGTCGGCCATTTTGCCGACTGGACCCTGGGAAATCCCGTGATCATGGGCCAGGGCTGGGGGCGGCTGCTCCTCATGGACAGCTTTCAGACCTGGCTGGTCTATGTCACCAAGATTGATCACTTTGTTCTCTTGGTGCCGGCTTTTCTCATGTTTTATCTGGGCCTCAGGGCTCTCGCCCGCAAGCCCGGAGCGATTAAATGATCGCCCTGCCCCTCGCTCCCTTGTGGATTCTGGGATACCTGTGTTCGCTTGCTGTGCTCATTTTAAGCATCCTCTCCCTGCGCCTGAGCTATCGGCTGGTAGATCAGGACCCGGAAAATGCCTTATGGCTATTCCTCAACTGGCTCGCCATTATCTTTCTGATTTTTTCCATTACCCATATCACTTCCCATACCCTGGCTGATCTTATCACCTATTGGAACCTGCCCAACCTAGCTCTGGTCCAGCGGATTTTCGGCGGTTTCGATACCGTGGTCTATGTGGGCATCGCCTCCATCACCCTGTTTTTCCATAGAATTCAGCGCCTGTATCGCCGCATGGAGGCGGATCATCACCACCTGGAAGAAACCAGCCATGAGATTCTGGCCCTGAACAGGGAGATGGAAGCCCTGGTGATGGAGCGCACCATGTCGGAGATGGCCTTGGGCATGGCCCACGGCATCCGCAATCCCCTGCATGTCATCGGCGGCTTTAGCCATCGTCTCTTGCGGAAAACGGACGAAGATGACCCCAGCCGGGCCTGGGCCACGGCCATCGCCGAGGAAGCCCGGCGCATCGAACAGATGGTGGAGCGCTTCGAGACCCTGGCCCAGAGAAAGACGTCATTTTTCGCCCAAGAGGACTTGAACGAGATCATTCGCAGCACCCTGCAGTTGCTGCTTCCGGAAATGCGGGCCAAGAACATCGCCCTGGTGACGGAAATCTGCCCCACGCCCCTGGTGGGCCGCTTCAACATGCATCTCCTGAAGGTGGCCCTGGCTCACCTGGTGCGCAATGCGGTGGAGGCCACCCGGCCTGGGGGCACTGTGCTGGTGCGCACTGCCGAAGAGGATAAATTTGCGGTGTTGATCATCCACGACACGGGCCGGGGCATGTCCCCGGAAGTGGTGGAAAAGGTCTTCGTGCCGTTTTATACCACCAAGATCGGCGGCACCGGCTTGGGGATGGTGTTCGTGCGCCAGATCGTGGACGAACACCGGGGCGTCATTACCCTGGATAGCCAGGTGGGCCGGGGCACCACCGTGATCATCAGACTGCCGCACCGCTTCACCGACCGTCCGGAGGTCGCAGAAGAGTTACTGCCATCCGCCCCGCTTACAGCCCCTCCCGAGCCGGAAACCTCTGAGCCTTCAAAACTTTCGGAACCTCCGGAAACTTCAGAGCCCACCAAAGAAAGCAAGTAAGCGCCTAGCCTCGCTTGCTCCGACGAACTCTCTACCTCCACTATTCTTTTAAGATAAAGCAAAATCTTCCGATTAGATCAGAGGAATGGTTAGGTCTAAAAATGCTGATCCTCACCAGGCCATAGCAGACGGTTGAAGAACTTCCCATTTCCCTGAATTGTCATTCTGAGCGGAGCGAAGAATCTCGCATTTTTAATAACTTGAGATCCTTCACTGCGTTCAGGATGACAATAAAACCGTTTTTCAGCAATCATATAGTAATAGTTACTGACCGGAGAAAAAATGACCAAGAAACGAGTTCTGGCGCTGGGCGCAGGCGCCATGGGGACCATAGCCGCGGCCACAATTGCCTCTTTTGAGGAAGTGGAAAGCGTGATTATTGCCGACCTTGACCTTAAGGCGGCCCAACAGAAAGCGGCATTGTGTGGTGATAAGGCTCGGGGTACCGGCATAGACGTCACTAACCGCAGCGAGCTGGTCGCTTTGATGCGCCAGGCGGATGTGGTCATGAACTGTGTCGGACCGTTTTTCCGTTTCGGCGTCACGGTATTTAAAGCCGCGCTGGAAGCGGGGATCGATTACCTTGATATCTGCGATGACCCGGAGCCGACCAAGGCGATGCATGAGCTTAACAACCGGGCCCAAGCCGCGGGAATCACCGCCATCGTGGGGTTAGGTGCGAGCCCCGGGATCACCAGTATGCTGGCGGCGCGGGCCAGGGCCGAACTGGACCGGACTGAGGAGTTGGTGGCAGGGTGGAATATCGAAGAAGACGCCGGCGGCGATGAGCGAGTCGCCTATTCCGCCGCGGCGGTTCACTGGATGCAGCAGTGCTCCGGCACCATTTTGGAGTGCGACCGGGGGAAATTGGTCGAGCATCAGCCCCTGTCAGACGTCACCCTGGAGTACCCCGGCAGGGGGACCAGAGTCGTTTATACCGTGGGGCATCCGGAGCCGGTGTCCTTCCATTATTCCTTTCCGGACCTGCCGCGCTCCTACTGCGTTATGGTCATGCCCGGTGCGTGGATCGGCAGTTTCAGAAGGCTCGCCAGCCAGATTGACCAAAGCCGGCTGACGCTGGAAGAAGCTGCGCAAATCCTGGCGGAGGATTCCGCCCAAAGTAGTTCGGAGTCGAAACGGGTGGCCGGCACTCCCCGTTTGCCCCTCTTTTTTGCCCTCGCCAAAGGCGCCAAAGACGGCAGACCCGCTCTGGTGGCAACCTCCATAAAAGCCACACCTCCGGGCATGGCGAATGCCACCGGCATTCCGCTGGCCCTGGGGACACGCCTCCTGCTCCAGGGGCGGGTCACCAACAAGGGAGTCATCGCACCTGAAATCGCCTTCAATGCCGAGGAATTTTTCCAGAGGCTCGCGCCTTATTGCACCTTCCCGATGCCGCTTAAAACCTCGGAACTGATTGAGGTGGTTGTGAGCCGGGGCTGAGCCTGCCAAGCAGGAAAGTTGCCGAGGGAGAGATTTGATGATTAAGATTACATTAAAAAACTAATGCTATTATATAAAAGTATTTAAAAAATCTAAGTTTTATATATCAACCTCAAGAATGGGGGGGCGAAAATGGCCATTAAATTGCAGAATTTAGTTATCTTGTTACTCACTATTAATCTTGTTGGCTGTGCAACGACGGTGGTTCCGAGGCCTAGTGAAATAACCTTAGAAGAAGCAATGAAATCTGTGGGAAGAGGACTTGTTGAAATGCGAGACGCCCAAGGACGTTTACGGACAGGTCTGATTACTGACGAAGTGCAGGTAACTTTTAACATCGCCGCCTCTGGGGACCAAAGTGGCGGTTTGAAGGTAGAAATGACTCCCGTCTCTACTGGCCCAGCGGCTTCAGGGGAACTTTCAACCAAATATACTGCCCAACGCGGCAATCAAATCACAATAAAATTTAAAAATATTTTAACCGCCAATCTTAAAGACACTGTATGCACTGATCCAAAATATGTTGCCAATTTCAAAGATATGGTAACATATATTAGTAGTCAAGCAGATAATCCTGATGGTCCAGTTCGTCTGAAATGACCCTGATAGTGACATTAATAGCTACGTTGCTCCATACATGAACCCTACCAAAACGGAATACAAGTCCGTTATGAAGCCGGAATCTCCAATAAATGAAATACACGCTCATCCCGTGAAAATTACCCCTCACCCACCTTCAATATTATCGCGAAGACGCCACAACGGGGAAGGAGGTGAGAGGTTGTTAAGTGTCCTTTAAAATTCAATCGACTTGCTTCGCCCTAGTCATGGTCCTCCTGCTCAGCGGTTGTGAGAGCGGGGACCGGGGGGTGATCCCGCTTGATAGCGGCCCCATCCTGCGCCATCCCGATGGCGTTTACCGGGGCATTCCTTACGCCGCGGCGCCCACAGGCCCATTACGCTGGCGGCCTCCGCAGCCGGTAACTCCCTGGACCGCGCCGCGCCGGTGCGACACCTTTGGGCCAGTCTGCCTCCAGCCGGGTTATTCCGGGGCCATGAGCGAGGACTGCCTCTTTCTCAACGTCTGGACCCCGGCCAAAAATGTGGGCGAACGGCTGCCGGTGATGGTCTGGATTCACGGCGGGGCCTTTATGTACGGCAGCGGCTCCGACGAACTCTATGACGGCGCCGCCCTCGCCGACAAAGGGGTGGTGGTGGTCACCTTCAACTACCGCCTCGGGGTCCTGGGTTTTTTGGCCCATCCAAGTCTGTCAGCCGAATCGCCCCACCAGGTTTCGGGAAACTACGGGCTCCTTGACCAGGTGGCGGCGCTCAACTGGGTGCAGCGCAATATCGCCCAGTTTGGCGGCGATCCCCATAGAGTAACCATTTTCGGCCAGTCCGCCGGAGCCGCAAGTGTCAGTTTGCTCCTGGTAAGTCCCCTGGCCCAAGGCCTGTTTCACGCGGCCATTGCTGAAAGTCCGGCAGTGGTGGGGTGCCTGCGGCCCCTGCGCCACGAACAGGTGGGGGTGATCCCGGCGGAAACGGTAGGGGTGCGGCTGGCCGGGGAATTGGGCATAGCCCCGGCCCCGGACGTGGCGCCGGCCTTGCGCCAGGTCCCCTGGGACCGGCTTGCCATTGCGGCCGCCACACTGGAGGAGTCGCTTGGTGTAGAAGTTCTGCATCTCGTGTGTTGTCCCACCGTGGACGGTTGGCTGATTCCCGATCATCCCGTCAGGCTGTTTGGCCAGGGACGGCGGCATCCGGTGCCGTTGCTCACCGGCGTCACCGCCAATGAAAGCACTATCTTTCTGCCCTGGCTCATGCCCCAATTCAGCAGCCCGGAGGCCTACCGCCAGCACCTGGACGCGACCTTCGGGAAGAATGCGGCCAGGGTCTTGCAGCTTTTACCGGTTACATCCCCTAAAGACCTGTGGCCTTGCCTGGATCAACTGATCTCGGCCAAATGGTTCGGCGCCTGGGCCAATTATATGGCAGGCACAGCCTTAAACGTGCAGCAGCCGGCCTGGTTCTATCGCTTCACCCGCCGGGCTCCAGCGTGGGCCACGGAGATCCTGGCCGAGGACTCAACCAAACAGCGGCTCTCCAATGATCAACTTGGCGTGGTGCACGGGGCCGAAATATTTTCGGTATTCGGGTTCACCAAAATTCTCCTGGGCTTCGGCTTTGACGATTGGCGCTTCTCGGACCAGATCATGATTTATTGGACCAACTTCGCTAAAACCGGCCAACCTGAAGGCGCAGGCGTTCCCCCCTGGCCGCCTTACGGGACTTTAACGCAACGGGATTATATGGAATTCGGCAGAGAAATTTCGGCTAAGTCCGGGCTTAAGGTGGAACTCTATGATCTTATCGCCCAAACCTGGCTGGTATCGGCTTATTGAAATAACGGCGCGAGATGCAGAAATCGCCTTTATGCGCAATGACTTATAGCGTTTGCCAAAAGTTTTTTCCTTTAAGGCACATTGTCTAAGAAGCTAAATCCCCCCTAACCCCCCTTTTCCAAAGGGGGGAACTTAGCGGAATTGCTTTAAAAGTCCCCCTTTGAAAAAGGGGGATTTAGGGGGATTTAGAAATCCAGCAATCAGAAAGAATTTTTGGCAACTGCTATAAGTAATTGAACATAAGCGCTCTCTGCGTTCTCTGCGCCTCTGCGGTTAATTATTTTTCACCGCAGAGGCGCAGAGGGCGCAAAGATAAATATGTTAAATTATTGACGCTATGTATAGTTACGTGTCGTTGAGCAATTATCCCTGAACTCGCGAAAACCACCGGTGGAGCTTTTCAACTTTGTCTTTATGGACGAGTTCCATGTCCGCCATTCTCTCCAGAAATTTTTGAGTCAAGCCGAGAGGATATTCCGAGGCCAGCTTCTTGTAAAACCGATGTTGGTATTCCTCCGACCGGATCGCGAAGGCCAGTGCATCGGTGGGCGTTATATCCGGGGTAATTGAAGCAACCATCTTTACCGTCGGTTCGAGATCGGCTGCATTGATTCGAGGAATTTTGGGAAATACGCCTTTTTCCAGGTAGGCCTCCAATAAGGCTCGATGTTCTTCTTCTTCGCCGGCCAAGATTTTGAAGATCTCCCGGGTTTCCGGAGTGGTCGCCTTTGTCGTCATGGTTCCATAAAATTCAGCCATCTTGGCCTCGATGGCAATCGCCTTTTGAATGAGATCACGGAAATTAGTGCTCATTGCAGTAATCCTTTCGAGGATAATCTTAGCCCAGGCGAATGTGATACCAACTCGCATTCAAATGGTGGCATAGGCGTCTCGCCTGTGCAGGCGCAGGCTAAAGCCTGCGGCTACCAAAGATAGCTCTCTGAACGCTATGAATAGTGCTGCCCTGGCTATTATTATCTATATCGACAGGCTGAGACCGGAACTTTAATGCATTTTCCGGAAACGCGGCTTCTTGCCCATCGGCGGCCGACAGACCGCGGCCAGATCGAAATGGCAAGTTATTACCTTTTGGAGTTTTCCGCCCGGGAGACCAGCCAGAAGATCGACCCGCATACCAGGATGCCCGCCAGGTAAAGCCCTTCGGTCCACAGGTCATGGGACGTCAGCGATGCCACCAGCACCTTCCGGATAAAGGCCACCAGGGCTAACCCCACAAAGAGTTGCAGCTTGAAGGCGCCGCCCCTGAGGCGGTCGATCTCCATGTCCAGCAACTCGATGACCACCCACAGGATAAGCACGGAGCCCATGGCGCTCACCAGGCCGTGGGAAAGATTCCCCTGGGCGATGTGGATCACGTCCTGCACGACGAGGCCTACCGCCCCCAGCGACAGGCCCAGGAGGCCCACCACCAGGAGGATGTTGAGGCCGAAGGTAAAGCGCTGGGAGAAGCGGATCAGCAAGGAGTCCAGCTTTTGGGAGAGGAAGACCCGGCGAATCTCTTCTTCGTGGTAAGTCCGGGCAATGATATCCAGGTTCAGGTCAAGGATTTTTTCCACCGCACTGAAAGCGCTCTCCCGCTGCCGGGGGTCCACTTCCGTATGGATAATCTGGTGGAGGTCCTGCCGGATCAGGTTCATCCCCACATAGACGAAGTGGGCCGACAGACCGATGCGTACGTGCGCATGGCCCACCCGCTGGAGGCGTTGGAAGTAGCGCTCATCGTAAGGGCCTTGAAACATGGCCAGCAGCCAATCCCGGTGTTGGGTCCTGAGCCTCGCCAACTTGACCTCATCTTTCAGAAACCTGGCGGTGTCGGGGATTTGCAGAAACAGGTTGTAGAAGTCCGTCACGATGCGGTCGGCGTGGGGCTCCAGCATAGGGAAGAGGCTTTTTAAAATCTCGATGTCCGGCTCCGAAAACCGGTAGTTGTCCTTGATCTCCTGAAAAGTCCGCATGCCTGCCTCTCCGGCTGAATTGGTCCGTGTTTGACCTCCTCATCCATACCATAGGCCCCGGAATCTGTAAATCAAACTTAAGCCTGTGGCCCCCAAACCGGCAATTTTCTCCATCAAGGTGAATCTTTCCGGCAAGGCAGAATTTTGCACGTATTTTCTTTTAATTAATGGCGATCAAGCTTGTCAGCGGCGAAGAGGGCCATTATAATAGCCAGCATATTCGGGTAGGAAGGTATGAGGCTGCGCACACTTATCCTGTTGTTGGCTTTTCTCGGTTGGGGGGCTACCGCCCTGGCCGCCGCTCCGTCCCTTACCTTGGGAGAGGCCATGCTCCTGGCCTTGCAGCACAACCCGGCGCTCAAAGCCGCGGGCATGACCATGGAAACTGCGGAGGCAGACGTCGCCAAGGCCCGGGCCCGGTTCCTGCCCACAGTCAACTTCAACGAGACCTACACCTTCTCCGACATGCCCTCCCAGGTCTTCATGAGCAAATTGAATCAGCGGGTCTTTACCGGCCAGGACTTCCTGCTCAATAACTTGAACAACCCCAATGCCTACGGGAACTTTCAGACCGGCTTGGTGATGCGCCAACCCCTGTTCCAGGCGGGCGAGGCTTTTCTGGGCTATAAGCAGTCCCAGTTAAGCCGGGAGATGGCGGCGGCCTATATCCTCAGTTCACGCCAGCAGTTGTTGTTCCAGGTGACCCAGGCTTATTTCGGGTTGCAGTTGGCCCAGGCGAATCTGGCGGTGGTGCGAGAGGCGAAGCATACCGCCACAGAAAACCTGCATATCGCCCAAACCCGCTTTAAAGCCGGGACCGTGGTAAACTCCGACGTCTTGTCCGCTGAGGTTCACCTGGCCAAACTGACCCAGGAAGAGATGACCGCAGCCAGCCAGGTGAAGATTGCCCAGAGCCTCCTGGGGAGGGTGGTGGGCCTGCCGGAGACCGGAGAGCGGCCTTTGGCCCCGGCCCCCAAGGAACCGGCGCCTCTGCCCCCCAGGCTGGATGACCTGAATAAAACGGCTCAGGAAAAGCGGCCGGACCTCAAGCAGTTGGAACTGGCGTCCCGAGTGGCTCAGAAAGAATACAGCAAGGCCCGTCTCAATTATCTGCCCCGGTTGAACGTGGTGGCGGAATACGACGTGGACCAACGGCGCCTCTTTGGCAGCAGCGCCGACAGCTACACCGTCATGGCCCTGCTTAACTTCAATCTGTTTAACGGCCTTTCCGACCTGGCCAAGGTGAGGGAGACCCGGGCCAAAGAGTCTCAGGCCCGGGATTTAAAACGGGACCTGGAAGACCGGGTCAGGCATCAGGTGACCGAGGCCATCTTGAACCTGAAGACGGCCCATGAGCGCCTGAAGGTGGCCCAGACCGCGGTGGTCCAAGCCCGCGAGGGCCTGCGGCTGATTCGTATGCGGTATCAGACCGGGCTCACCATCCTGGTTGACCTGCTTAACGGCGAGGACGCCCTGAAAAACGCCGAACTGAGCCAGGTGGCGGCCCTGTTTGACACCTACCTGGCCCAGGCGGGGCTGGACTTGGCCCTGGGAACCATCTCCGGCCCCGTGGCAGAGAGCGGCAAGCCGTAGACGCGACCCGGCGGGTCGGCCAGGTCGCCCGGGAATATATCCTCACCAATGCGCCGCGCTGGGACTTAGACCGGGAAAATCTCCAGGCTGCGGAAAAGGATATTGATGACTGGCTGGCCATATTTAAGGACGCTCCCAGAAATTTGTCGAAATGCTTGCAAAATCAAATTCATTGTCGAAAAGGGATAGTTTTAAAACCGGCATTAGCAAAGGAAAATTCGGGGTCGTACCAGAGCCGGAAGTAGGGTGCGTCTTACGCACCATCTTTGGGAACAATTGAACGAGAAGAAAAAGTCCCCCTTTGCAAAAGGGGGATTTAGGGGGATTTCAGGATGTTGGGTTTTCAGCCTCTAACTCTTGCATCCGCAAGGTGCCATGGCAGATAAAAAGAAAATTATCGGACTGAGCGCCCTGGTGTTGGTGGCCATCGTGCTCATGGCCTGGCTGGCGGGGCTGCTCCATTTCGGCAAGATTGCCCCCGGCTTGGTGCAACTGACCAGCGCCCCGCCAACGGGCCGGATTCTGACCGTCCAGGAAACCGAGATTCCCCGGGAACTTGAAGTATTGGGGACGGTGATCAGTAAAAGCTTGGCCCAGGTATCCTCCCAGGTTCCCGGCCGGGTGGCGAAGATTTGGGTGGAGGCGGGCTCCCGGGTCAAAGCGGGGGACGCCTTGGTAAGCCTGTCCGCGGCGGAGTTCCAGGCCCGGCTCAACCAGGCCCGAGCGCAACTGAAGCAGGCCGCGGCCGACTATCACCGTTTTCAGTTCCTGCTCAAGGAAGGTGCGGCGAGCCCCCAGGAGTTCGGGGCCATGGAGGCCCGCTACAAGACGGCCCAGGCGCTGGTTTCCGAGGCCGCCACCCTGAAAGGCTATACCGTGGTCAAGGCGTCTGAAGCCGGGGTCGTGGCCGAGCGCAAGGTGGCGGTGGGGGACCTGGCCCAGCCCGGCCAAACCCTGGTATCCCTCTATAACCCCGACCGGCTCCAGATCGAAGGCGAGGTCAACGACAACTACCGGGAACAGGTCAAATTGGGCGAGGTGGCCCACATTTCCGTACCCGCAGTGAATTTTACGGCGGACCTCCCCCTGGCCGAAATCTTTCCCATAAGCGCCGCAGGCAGCCGCACCTTCAAGGTGCGCACCACGCTGCTCACCAACCCAGCCCTGATGCCGGGAATGTTCGCCCGGCTCTCCCTGCCCTTGGGAGCAACCCGGGGCATCCTCATCCCTAAAGACGCGGTGCACACCGTAGGCCAGCTCACCATGGTCAAGGTGCTGGTGGACCACACGGCCCAGATGCGCCAGGTGAAGCTGGGCCGGCAGGTGGAAGAGCAGGTGGAAGTGTTGGCGGGGTTGCAGGTGGGCGATCAGATAATTTGCCCTGCCGAAAATAAGGCCAGAGAATGAGGTAATTAAAATTTTAACTCAGGCGGGAAATCTTGGTTAAGGTACAAGCTTAAGAAATATGGAAAATTTTTTAACAATATGTACGATATTGGGTGGAATAGCAGCAATTTGGTACTTTTTGGAAAAAATATATAGAAGAGAAGAAAAAAATAAAATAAATTACGATGACATTATAAAAACAGTTATTGACAGATCTAATTTTCAACAACCCAATATCACTTACAAAGCATCTACCCGGGAAGTAAAATCAACAGAAACTAAAACGGAAACTTTGGCCGATAACCTTAAATTATTGGCCAAAGAATCTGAAAAACCATTAATCTATTGCAAATACTGTGGTTCTGATCCAGGCAAAAGATTACTTTGTGTCGGTTCTCGTTCTGCACATAATTTCCAGAGTTTTACAGGAAGAGTAATCTGTGAATATTGTGGCACCAAACCAGGAGAAAGAACGCTTTGTGTCGGCAAAAGATTAGAACATAATTTTGAAACCTTTCAGGGAAAAATCTATTGCAAATACTGTGGTTCTGAGCCAGGAGAAAGATTACTTTGCGTAGGTTCTCGTCTTGAACATAATTTCCAGAGTTATATAGGAAGGGTAATCTGTGAATATTGTGGCACAAAGCCAGGGGAAAGATTGCTTTGTGTCGGTACCAGATTAGAGCATAATTTTCGAACCTACTAATTCATAATAACCGAATTTTTTATGCCTGATAATGCGAACCAGATTCATCTCGGCCCCACTGCCCGCCTCGTCAAGGTCTTTCTGCTGTCCAAGCTCCCCACCATTATCATCCTGGTGAGCCTGCTGGCAGGGCTCATGGCTTTGATTTACACCCCCCGGGAAGAAGACCCCCAGATCAAGGTGCCCATGGTGGACATCCTTATCCGCTTCCCCGGGGCCTCCCCCCAGGAAGTGGAAAACCTGGTGGTCATCAACCTGGAAAAGAAGCTCTGGGAGATGGAGGGCTTGGAAGACCTCTATTCCCAGGCCCGGGACGGCTTTGCCATCGTCACGGCCAAGTTCAAGGTGGGGGAGAACCTGGAGACCAGCCTGTTCAAGGTCTATAACAAGGTCTTCTCCAACATCGACCAGGTGCCGTCAGGGGTGACGGGCTGGGTGGTCAAGCCCATGAATATCAACGACGTGCCCATCGTCACTCTGACCCTGTACAGCAATGCGGCGGATGACTACGAGCTCAGGCGGGTGGCGGACGAGTTGCTGCACCGCTTGCAAAGCATCCCGGACACGGGCCGCTCTTATGTGGTGGCGGGGCGCAAACGTCAGGTTCGGGTGGTGGCCGATCCGGCCCGCCTGGCCGGGCATGGCCTGGATTTGGCCGCGGTGGCCAAAGCCATCGAGGTGAGCAACGTCAATCTCCCTGCAGGCCATTTCTCCCGGCAGGACCGGGAATATGTGGTGCAGGCCGGGCCGTTCTTGAAAAGCGCCGATGAGGTGGCCGGCCTCTTGGTGGGGCTGAACCAGGGCAAGCCGGTGTATCTTCAGGACGTGGCCCAGGTCATCGACGGACCGGAAGAGCCGGTTAACCTGAGCACCATCGCGTTCGGGCCCGCGGACGAGCTCCCCCCGGGTTACGTCCGGGGCCAGTTTTATCCGGCGGTGACCATGGCCGTGGCCAAGCGTACCGGCACCAACGCGGTGACTGTGGCCGAAGGCATTTTGCATAAGATGGAGGAACTGAAAAAAGAGGTCATCCCGCCCGACATCCGGGTGAAAGTGACCCGGGATTACGGCGCCACCGCCAATGAGAAGGTCAACGAGCTCATGCGGGAGCTGCTCATCGCGGTGTTGTCCATCACGGTGCTGCTGACGTTATTTCTGGGCTGGCGGGAGGCCCTCATCGTGGCCCTGGCGGTGCCCCTGACCCTGGCCATCACCCTCACGGGCAACATGATGTTTGGCTACACCATCAACCGGGTGACGCTCTTTGCCCTGATCCTGTCCCTGGGCCTGTTGGTGGATGATCCCATCATCGACGTGGAGAACATCCACCGTCATTTCCAGTTGCGGGAGCATCCGCCGCTCGAGGCCACCTTAGTGGCGGTGGACGAGGTCAGGGCGCCCACCATCCTGGCCACCTTCACGGTAATCATCAGCTTCATCCCCATGTACTTCGTCACCGGCATGATGGGCCCCTACATGCGGCCCATGCCGTTGAACGTCCCGCTGGCCATGCTCATGAGTCTGGCCATCGCCTTCACCGTCACGCCCTGGGCCACCTATCACTTCTTGAAAAAAGAGTACGGCAAAGAGGAAAAACCCTTTGTTCTGGAGGAAACCTGGGTTTACCGGGTCTACACGCGGATCATGACCCCGCTGCTGGAAAACCGCCGCCTGAGCCACTTCTTTCTGTTGGGGGTGGTGGTCCTGTTTGCGCTCTCGGTGCTCCTGCCGGTTATCGGCCTGGTGCCGTTGAAGATGCTCCCTTTTGACAATAAAAATGATTTTCTGATAGTGGCGGACACCCCCAACGATACGCCGCTGGAGTCGACCCAGGAGGCCCTGAAGGATTTCGGGCGTTACCTCACCTCGGTCTCTGAGGTGGACAACGTGGTGACCTTCGCCGGGGAGAATGCCCCCATCGATTTCAACGGGCTGGTGCGCCATTACTATCTCATGCAAGGCCCGTGGGTGGGGCAGATTCGCGTCAACCTGGCGGAAAAGGAACGCCGGTCGGCGGATAGCCACGCCGTCACCCTGTGGATCCGCCCGGCCCTGGAGGAGATCGCCAAAAAGCACAAGGTGCGCCTCAAGATCGCCGAAGTGCCGCCGGGGCCGCCGGTCTTGCAGACCCTGGTGGGCGAGGTCTACGGGCCGCCGGGGGCCTCCTATGACAGCATCATTTCAGAAGCCGGCCGTATCAAAGAGTACTTCTTGAAAACCAAGGGCGTGGTGGATGTGGACACCACGGTGGAAACTGCGGAGCCCCGGTTCCGCTTTCTGGTGGACCGGCAAAAGGCGGCCTTGAGCGGCTTGAGCCAGGCCCAGATCGTAAACGGGCTGGCCATCGCCGAAGCCGGGGAGACGGTGGGCCGGGTCCACGCGACGCCGGAACGCCTGCCCCTGGAAATCTTCCTGCGGGCACCCCTGGCCTGGCGCTCTTCCACCCTGAGCCTGGGGCAACTCTATTTCAAAAATCCCCAGGGCGCCATGGTGCCCTTGCAGGAACTGGGGCGCTTCGACCTGGACACGGCCCCCAAATCCATCATGCGGAAGAACTTAGAAAGGGTGGTATTCGTCACCGGAGATACGGCGGGCGCCAGCCCCGTGAACGCTGTCCTGGATTTGATGGCCGACACGGACAAGACCCCGCCGCCTGCCGGCTACCGGGTCAACTATGCCGGGGAAGGGGAGTGGAAAATCACGGTGCAGGTCTTCCGGGATTTGGGGATCGCCTTTGCCGGAGCTCTCGTAGGGATTTACATCCTGCTGGTGCTGCAGACCTCGTCGTTCACCATGCCTTTAGTGATCATGGTGGCCATCCCCTTGACCATGATCGGGGTGATGCCCGGGTTCGCCCTGTTGAATTTTCTCTTTACGTCGCCGGTGCAGGGTTATGCCAACCCCATCTACTTCACGGCCACGGCCATGATCGGCATGATCGCCCTGGCGGGTATCGTTGTGCGCAACTCCATCATCCTCATCGACTTCATCCACCACCACCTGGACCGGGGTTATCCGCTGGAGGAAGCGGTGCTGCGCTCCGGCGCGGTGCGCTTCCGGCCAATCCTGCTCACCGCCCTGGCGGCCATGTTCGGCTCCTGGGTCATCACCCTGGACCCCATCTTCTCAGGCCTGGCTTGGTCCTTCATCTTCGGCCTATTTGCCTCCACCGCCTTCTCCCTGGTGGTGGTGCCGGTGATCTTCTACCTCCAGGCGTCCCGGCACCCGGCGGCGAATGAAAAAATGTAGAGGCGGGTTTCAAACCCGCCCCTACGGTCCATGTTAATTTCAATTGCCTCGTGGCCCAACTGCCCTTAACCCATCATCTCCTTAAACCGCTGGGTGCGAATGGATTCGCCTTTGCTGGGCGCGGCTTCGCAGGCTAAAGCCTTGACCTTGGCCAGACGTTCGGAGGTGGGCGGGTGAGTCTTGAAGATGCCGCTCGTAGCGCCTTTGCCCTTGGCCTCCATGATGGTGAGGACCGCCACCAGCGCAGTGGGATCATAACCGGCCCGGGTCATCTCTTTAATTGCCGCCGCGTCCGCGGCCTCTTCAGCCTGGCGGCTGTAGCCGTTGACCACGATGGTTTTGAAGACATCGTCAATGGTGCCCTCAAACAGGCTCACCAGCCCCGCGGCCACCGAGCCGCCGTACACCGTGACCGCTTCTTTGCCCATGGCGGTCCAGACTTCGGTCCACCGGGCCTGGCTGATGGAGTTGATGCCGTCCTTGTTGGCCACGTGGCCCACTTCATGGGCCAGCACCGCGGCCAACTGGTCTTCGTTTTTGCAGGTTGTGATCAGGCCCTTGGTGACGAAGATGATCCCGCCGGGACAGGCAAAGGCGTTGATCTCTTGGGTATCCAGCACCGCAAAGTGGTAACCCCGGAAGGGATTGGGACGGGTGGACTTGCGGGCCACGACGTTCCCCACTTCATTGACGTACTCCGTCAGTTTGGCGTCCTGGCTCAGCTTATACTTGGTCAAAATCCGGGCAGCCACCGCCCGGCCGATGTAGTATTCTTCAGAATCGGTAATGGGCCGGGAGGCCTCATGGGCCTTGGTCGCGCCTTTGACGGCAATGGCGGCTATCGGGGCCACCGACATGGCAACACAGCCTCCCACCAGGAAGGGCGCCACCGCCAACAGAACCAACCAGTTCAGGGGTCTCATGGCTTCAGGTCTCCTTCCTTGATAAAGGCTTGTAGTTTGGCCGGGGGCACAGTAAAGCTCTCGATTTTGTCCACCTGGGCAAAATTCATTTCCGGATGTTTGGAGCGATAGGAATTCTCCACCTCCGGGGTGAAGCCCTTGCCGGCCAGGGCTACTTCATCGCTGGATGTCTCCTTCACCGGCTTGCCGGTTAAGAGTCCCGGCAGGCTAAAGCCGGAGCCGGATTTGGCCGCCGGGGGTTTCCCAAAGGCCTGGCGATTGAGCCAGCCGCTCTTGCCCTGGTATTCCACCTTGTACCAGTCTCCGGCCTGGGTTTCCACGTTCACTTCCGCGCCCTCGGGCACGGGGGCGACCGGCGTACTGGAGAAATCCGGGTCCGGGTAAAGGGCCTGGTTTGGCTGGGCTACCTTCAGCACCTCGCCCCAGCCGGTCCCCGGCATCAGGAGCACCAGCGCCAGCCCCAAGGCCAGCACATATCTGACAACTTTCATAGAAATGCCTTCTCTGGACACAGCAACCTCCTCTAGGCCTGCCATTTTACCATATTCATCGGCACAAGGTGCATTCTTGATAAACCGATGCAAGGATGTATCCGATCTGGTCTAAAAGCAGGTTAGCGGTTAATGTTCGGAAGCCACATAGAATGGCCATTTATGGAAAAACCATTCGTTCCAAAGCAGCGGGATGATCCACCAGAAGTTCCAGATAAGGGATTCGCCGCCCACCACCCGTGCACCGATGCCCCCGGCCATATGGTGATTGCCCAAGCCCCAGTGACCGAAATTAAGATAATAAAAGAAGAGATAGTTTAAGACACAGAGGCAAAGCACGCCCACCGTGCGGAACCAAAAGGCGTTCCAGCTATCTTTGTCTGCCAGCGGCGCCCAGTCATCAAAATAATGATGCCAAATGAGAAAGGGAATGAGCGTGAAACCGGCGATTTCGGCGGCGTGATACCAGAGAAAGCGGATGGGGAGCCCTTTGTCCGCGGCCGGCAAATGCGCGATGACGTCTCCCATGGGCAGCCAGGCGGGGGCAAATTTTACGCAGATGAGCGCCAGGCTATAGCCGAGCATGATGGTGAGAACGAAAGAAATCAGTCCCTTAAAGGGTTGCGGCAGGGTGATCACCGACCAGGGCTTCATCCGCCAGACATTGGGGGTCATGAACAAGACGATGATGGCCCATTCCCACCAGCCAAAAACCCAATGAACATGGCCGGTGCCGCTAATGCCGCTCCACCAGGGGAAATTCAAGCCAAAGGAGGTCCCATAAATCTTGCCGTAGACGACTCCCCAAAACGGCACAATGAGGATAGTAAAGAAAAACAGGGTTAACAGGCTGCACCAGCCCAGCTCGACCAGACCGGCTTGGGGCTGGGTTAAATCACTGGGCCGGATGGGCCATTTCCCGAACAGGATGGTGACAAAGGGATAAGAAAAAAAGCCGATCAAAACGAAGGTCACCACCGCCCTTTCACCAAAGCGAGCGGCGGGATTAGTCAAGGCCTGGAGGGTGAGCGTTTTGCCGCACAGCTCCGGCAAGGCCGTCTGTCCGGCAGCCGCCAGGGTTTCCAGATTGACCTGGCTGAAAAAGTTGAAGCCTACCCCGAGTATTCTATAAAACACGACGTGAATGACGAACCACACCAGGGCTAAGTTGACCACCGTTTCGATAAGCCCCCGGGCGGGCTGCGGGAGGTTGTGAAAGGGCCAGTCGGCCAGAAACATATGCTGCCAGAGCCCCACCAAAATCATCATCGCCAGATACATGACGAAAGGGTAGGGGAAAGCGGCCACCGGGCCGCGTGGATCACTGAAGATGAACCAGATAAGCCAGGCGATGAGGAAGAAAGCAATAAATGCGACGATGCCGGTAATGGGTTGGCCCCAACGGGGGCGAATGGCATGGCTGGTCATCACTTTTGCGCTCCTTTGGTCGTATCTGCCCATGAACCTGGCCTGAGACCTAAGAATAAGTTCTGCATCTTTTGCTTAAATGTGATCCAGGTGCTCCTGTTGATACTCCTTGACACTTGCTTCATCAACCAACTGTCTGATGAGCTTGATGCAGGCATCATCTTCGGCCAGGTTCGGCCAGATTTCCGGCAACACCGCCAGCATGAGCCGCCTTTGTTCAGCTTTATCGAGATGCATTATGGCCGCTTTGAGGTCCTCGCACGTCATAAGCCCACTCCTGACAATAAGTTTGTTGGAAAATAAATATGTATATAATATTAACTGGTTATGATTCAGAACAAAGAAGTGATAAGGGCGATACCACGAAGATTATAGAAAATCAAGCAATTTACTAGCGCGGCTGATCAATTTTAATAAATTTGTTTTATTGAGGGGGGCTTAAACCAAGTTTTGCTTTTTATACCTGGCGTCATAAAAATTTGACAGGTTATCTTTGCGCCCTCTGCGGTTAATTATTTTTCACCGCAGAGGGCCCAGATCCAGAGGCGGGGAGACCAGGCCAGGCCTAGCGCCGCCGGCGGGCTAAGATGAAGGCCAGGCCGCAGGTGATGACGCAGGCCCAGGCAAAGACGTCTCCGATTCGGGTATAGAGGCTGCCGCCGGGGAGCCAGGGCAGTTCCACGGCGTGGGCGTCGGGGACATAGATCTCGGAGGTCCACAGGAGGCGGCCGGTCCCGTCGATAAAGGCGGAAATGCCGGTATTGGCGGCCCGGGCCAGGCAGACGTGGTTTTCCGCGGCCCTTATGACCGCCATGGACAGATGCTGGTAAGCTGCCGCGGTCTTGCCGAACCAGGCGTCGTTGGTGATGTTGACCAACAGGCGGGCGCCGTTTTTCACCTGGGCCCGGGACAGATAGGGAAAGATGGACTCGTAGCACACTAAAGGACCGATGGCCCCTTCCGGCAGAGACACCGTGGCCCCCACCGGCCCTTCGGCAAAGTCCCCCACCATGGGCACCATCTTGCCGATGAAGGGGAAGAAGCGCCTGAGCGGCACATACTCGCCGTAGGGCACCAGGTGGGCCTTGTCATAAAAGCCGATGGTTTGTCCCTCCGGATTCAAGAGAAAGGCCCGGTTAAAATAGCGCTCGCCCTCGGTGGTGAGCTCAAAGGCGGGACTGCCGAACAAGAGATACGCCCCGCTCTCTTTGGCAATCTCGACCACCCGGGCATCCAGGTCAGGGGTGCGCATAAAGAGAAACGGCGCCGAGGTCTCAGGCCAGATGATCAGCTTGGCCCCCTTGACCTGCCGGGTCAGTTCGGCATAGCGGTCCAGGGTGGTCAGGACCATTTCTTTTTTCCATTTCTCACCCTGCTTGAGGTTGCCCTGGCACACCGCCACCTTGATCTTGGGGCTGGCCGCGGCGAGCGCGTCCACTTGCGCCAGGCGATAATAACCATAGCCCACCCAGGCCACCAGGATAAGAGCCACGATCACGGCCTGCTTGACTGGGGCCGCTTTGCCCTGGGGCGGGAACAAGAGGAGATAGAGGCAGGCGTTCACCAGGACGATCAAAAACGACAGGCCGTAAACGCCCGTGATATCCGTGAGTTGGAGCAACACCGGGTAGAGGAAGAGGCCGTTGCCCAAGAGTTCCCAGGGGAAGCCGCTGATGATGTAGGTCTGCCCCATCTCCAGGGTTACCCAGAGGACCGGGGCCCACCAGAGCAGACTGAGACCCCGGCGGGCGCCCCAGACGACGCCAAAGCCCCAGAGCGCGGCGTACAGACTCAAGTATCCGGCCAGCAAGAAAAGTATGCCGATGGCCATGATCAGGGGCAACTTCCCAAAGACGTGCGTGACAAAGACGATCCAATAGAGCATGGCCACATAATGGGCCAGGCCCGCCACCAAACCCAGCCAGAATCCGGCCTTCAGGGATTTCCCCCGCAAGGCCCAGAGGAGCGGCGCCAGGGCAAAGATCAAGAGATAGGTCTGATTCAGCTTGGGAAAAGCCGCGGCCAATAGCAGGCCGGAGAGCACCGCGGCCAGGATATGCGAAGGGCGAGTGGGCTTGGTCATGCGTGGATTATAGCCGGATTAGACGCGCGGGGAAAGAAAATAGGGGTTAGGTATTAGTTAAAGGCCAGTGAGTGCCCTCATGCCCTTTTGCCTCTCAATCTTCCTCATCCGGCTGCTTTGTCCCACTGCGGGCGGCCCGGCGGAGCACCAAACTTCGCCAAGGCCGCATAAACCGTCGCAGCATTAGCAGCGTCCGCCTTGATGAGAATGTCCAGGCCTTTCGTGGCCCGCGGCTGGGCATGTAAAGAAACCGCATAGCCGCCCACCACAAGGTATTTAACCTTATGGGCGTTGAACAGCGACAAGAGTTCTTTGAAGTCTGGATACATTGCAGGCGGGGTCTTTCAGTCGGTAGGCTTCCGTCGTTATTTCGGATACTGCGGCAATGCGTTCACTGGCAGGCCTTCCCTGCCAGTATCGATATTCCTCGTCTTTCATGGCCTCCAGGCTGTCGAATTTCCTGATAGGAAAACGTGATTTTCTGTCCAGGTTTTGTTCTGCATCCATAAAAACAAATATATCATGTTTAGCTCAGTAACACGAGCCTGCAATCCCAGGACCCAGGCTGGTGAGCTTGTTCATGTTGTGGGATTATAGTCGGATTAGGCGCGCAGGGAAAGAAAATAGGGGTTAGGGTTTAGTTAACGTGGCCGTAAATATGAGTTTATAAACCTGGCCCTGATCCCGTGTAAGGTTCCGGCTGGCTCTCTGGCGGCTGCATTGGGGTAGAAATTTAATCAGAAAAATAGTCTTAATGGCTTGTATGAGACAATAATGAAGCAATTTGTCTCATATTACACGCCTAACTTAATTCATGTTTAAGTAGGCCAGTATTTTCATAATTATCATCATAAACTGATAAATGTTCAAATAAATGATTACTCTGTGAACGCAACTCTACGAATACTTCCACGGATCGTTCGAGTTGTTCATTTGTCATGCAAACATCCGGGAACATATCTGAATCTCTATCGATTTTCAGCATTAAGTCATCCAGATGTATCAAAGCAGAAGACAAACTACGCAAGAGATCGTTGATTAATCCCCGGATATGACCCGAATAATCTTCCATTTTGAATAACCTCGAATAAAATAAAATGAATATTTTTAATATTATTAAGGAAAATAGCAACTGATAATAAATACACAATTAGTTAATAAAAAAGGGGTGTCCCAGCTTTTAAAAGGAACATCCCTCGATTTGCGATATCTTATTGTGATCAGGCATATAGTTTCCTCCCATCCTTAGGAATGCCTTGACCGAACTAGTTTTGCTTAGTTTGATACATGATAACTTAAGAAGAGCATGGAATCAAGGGAAAAATATCGCAGAGATCAGGTAACAACGCGAAATGTGGAAGGACGCGGAGCAGGGGTGGGGCCAGCAGCCTCAAGCATTAAGGGTATTTTTCCAACCCCTGGCCCCTTCTTAATCTTCTTCCAAAGGCAGCCTCCGGGCCTGGACCTGTTTGGCCCGGCGTTCGTCGGCGGAGAGCACGGTTAATTCCAGGTTTTGAATCTCCACCCGGTCACTGATCTGAGGTACCCGGCCCAGGACGTGGATAAGCAGGCCCCCCACGGATTCGAACTTGCCTTCCGGGCGGGGCAGATCGAAGTGATCCATCAATTCTTCCACGTCCAGGCGGGCGTCCACCAAAACGGAGCCGTCTTCCTGGGGAGCGAGGCGGGGCTCCTGGCGGTCGTACTCGTCATAGATCTCGCCGACGATCTCTTCCAAGATATCTTCTAAGGTGATAAGGCCGGCAGTGCCGCCGTATTCGTCGATCACGATGGCGATCTGGCTTTTGCGCTCTACCAGGTCGCGCAGCAGGTCGCTGATCTTTTTGCTTTCGGGGATGAAGTAGGCGGGGCGAAGCACCCGGTCCAGGTCCCAGGTCTCTTCGGGCGTTTGCCAGAAGAACAGGAGGTCCTTGGCCAAGAGGATGCCCTTGATGTGGTCGATGTCGCTTTCGAACACGGGGAACCGGGAGTGGCCGCAGCGCCGGACCAATGCAATGATCTGGTCCAAGGGCGTATGCCGTTCCACCCCCACCATCTCCAGGCGGGGCACCATGATTTCGCGGACGAGAGTATCTCTGAACTCAAAGATACTCTCGATAAGCTGCCCTTCCTGGCGAGTGATGAGTCCCCGTTCCTCGCCTTCATCGATGATATGCTGGATTTCACGCTCCAGATCTTCCGATTGCGTGATAATCCTCCGAGAGAACATCTGCCGGAGACGCTTGAGGAAGCTGGGGTGAGGACTGTCGGCCTCGTCCACACTCAACCTCGCATCTGGTCCCGCTCCTGGCGCATAAAGTGTTCCACGGATCTGACTTCCCGGGGAAATTCCAGCCCCCGGTCTAGCACATTGATTTCGTGGCGTTCGATACCGAACAATTCGCTGACATATTCCACCGCTTGCTGGTAATCGAATTCCTTGCAGGAAAAAATATCCAGGCTGAGGTAGCCGCGCTCAGGAAAGGTGTGAATGCTGATATGACTTTCAGCGATGAGCACAAACCCGGAAACCCCCCAATCATCAGGCACTTTACCATGATATTTGAAGACATAAGGGGGCATGATCTTGGTCATGTGGATCATATCCGGGCAGGTATCCAGGAACTGATAAATAGCGTCCAGGTTGGTCAGCCGATCATAACTGCATCCGTAACCGTCCAGGGTAAGATGCAGTCCAAAGCCAACTTCCGGTTTTTTCAATAGTCCGTCCTCCTCGCACCTAGGGTGTAGGCGTCACCGGGGAATGCCCGGTAGGCAAACCATGCGCTGCTGCCAGCGCTGCTCCGGAATTTCATCCATTCCGGAGAAACTAAGGTTTTGGGCCCCGGCAACTGGTTCGAGAGCACGAGGAAGGGAGCCTAGCGCCCCAATATTTTTTATGTCCCGAAACCTAGTTAACCCCTCTTACTCACTACAAAAGGGGCTATCTGCATAAGCCCATCCCTTAATCAAAATTTATTCAGGTAATATAACCTGCACCTAACCTCAGGTCAATAAATATTTCGGAAGAGGAGGCAGGCACACCGCCCAGTGGGCATATTTCTGCCAATAACTATTGACGCTCAGCCTAGAGGTGTTAAATTTAAAGGGTTAATAAGTCTGGAGGAGGAGTCATTCGTGGCCATCATTGCCCCTTTCCGGGGGCTTCACTATAATCCTGGCAAAGTGCCCAACCTGACCGAGGTTGTGACGCCGCCCTATGATGTGATCCGGCCGGCCGAGCGCGAGGCTTTTGCTGCCCAGCATCCTTATAATATGGTCCACCTGATCCTGCCCCAGGCCTTACCCGGGGATGACCTGTTGCAGAATCGCTATACCCGGGCAGGGGGGCTCTTCCGCCAATGGGTTAAAGATGAAGTATTGGTGCGGGATGCGGTCCCGGCTTACTATTATTGGGAGACCGATTTCCAGCATGCCGGGCGCACCTACACCAGGTCCGGCCTGGCCGCCCTGGTGCGTCTGGAACCGTTGAGCGGCGGCGGCATCCGGCCCCACGAGCAGACTTTTTCCGCAGCCAAGGCCGACCGCCTGGAAGTGATCAAGGCCGCTCAGGCCAACTTCTCCCCCATTTTTACCATCTATCCCGACCCCGCCGGCCAGATCGTGAACCTGCTCAAAAGTGGCGCGCCTGAGGCCCCCATGATGGCCTTTGAAGACACCCTGGGCTATGTTCAGCGCCTCTATCCGGTCACCGACCCCGAAACGGTGCTGGCAGCGCACCGGGCCGTGCGGGAGATGACCCTGTATATCGCTGACGGCCACCACCGCTATGAGACTTCGCTGAACTATCAGAAGTTGATGAAACAGCGCTATCCCCAGGCTTCGCCCGAAGCGCCGTTCAATTATATCCTCATGTATCTGTCCAACATGTTTGACCCGGACCTGATCATTCTCATGGCCCACCGCCTGTTGGGCGGCCCACGGCTGAAAAACTTGGAAGAGTCCTGGATCATGGGGCGCCTGAAGGAATATTTCGAGATCGTTACGCTCCCGGCAGCCCATGAATTCGGCGAGGATTATGAAGAATTTCTCCAACAAACCCTGGCGGAGGTTCCGGCGGGAGAGAGCGCTTTTATCGTCCTGGGGTTTGCGCGCAAGGCCTGGCGCCTGATTATGCGTCCGGGCGTCCGCCAAAGTGTCCTGGCCCGGCAGATGCATCCGGCCCTGGCCCAACTGGATGTGGCGGTCTTGAACTACCTGATTTTTGAAAAGGTCCTGGGGCTCGACGCCAAGGCCCAGGATGACCAGGAAACCTGCAAATACACCAGCAAGATCAGCGAAGCCGTGACTGCGGTGACCAAAGGCGAGGCCCGCCTGGCGTTTTTGCTGAATCCCACCCGCATCGAGCAGGTGCAGGATGTGGCCTCGGCCGGCCTCGTTATGCCGCGCAAATCCACCTATTTTTACCCCAAGGTGATGTCCGGCCTGATCCTTAACCCCATCAACCCGGAAGAAGAGATCATGATCCCTGCCTAGACGCCGGGCTGCCCCCGGTCTCTGGGAATAATCTGGAAGGGCTTGCAGCACTTGCAGCCAAGTTCATTTGATAGTAAAGTATAGCAGTGGTTTTGTAAGGAGACTTCCTCATGAAAGACCAAGAAAGGGGCGGTCAGGCGCGTATCTTGGTGGTGGATCAGGAGGAATGGTGCCGGGCATTTTTATGTTCGGTGATTAAACTCCTGGGTTTTGAGGACTGCACCCTGGTCAACACGGTGGCCGAAGCCCTGGCAGCCCTGGATGAAAACCCCTTTGACCTGGTCATAACCGACCAGCGCCAGCCCGATTATCAACGGCTCCTGGAAAGTGCCCGCCTCCGCGATCCCGGCATTCGTTTCATCGTTATGCTGCAGCAACGGGCCGCCGCCCACCATACCTTTTATCTGGAGCAGGTGGACATCGTCTACAAGCCGCTCTCCCTGGACGATATTTCCCGTAAGATCCGGCACGCCATTCATCAGAAACACCTGCGCCAGGCTGAAGAAGAAATCAAGCGGATGAAACAGGAAGCCTTGCGGATGTTCTTGGGGTAGGAACGCAGCAGGGATTAGGGATTAGCGGCCAGGGCTATTACCGAGTTGCGTGTGTCCGCCCTGTTCCTATAGTGGCGCTCGACTACCCGCTCAATACCACGGGTTATCCGTTTAGGCCCTCGGTCTGGATGAAAATACCTGGCAGAGTAGAACGGTTATTCAGGTGACCATAGGAGCGAACTATAATTTCAGCCCTCTGGGGGTCCGTTACATACGACAGCAGAGCGATCTTAATTGCACAATAGGATTCGATGGGATCGCCGAAACCTGACGCAATGCTCCCATTGCTCCTGCTACTCATACTCTTGAAGAATCCGCAACCCCCCTGGCAAAGCTCAAAATAGGCGCATGGCGAACACTTCTCCCGTCCTCTCGCCAGCGAGCGGCGAATCCTGTCAAGACCAGACGATGCCAAGATGCTCGCGAAGCTTTGGTCCGTGATAGAGCCCACGAGGTAAGGCTCGCCATCTTCCCCACTGGTACCCATAAAGGCATCACAGTGTCCATATACCCGCCCATCTTCCCCGACCGAAATTAAAAAATCTGAGCATATTGCCGGCGAGTGATGACAACAGCTGTAACTCACATTGGTTCCTCGGAGCATATTGTAAAGATAAAAGCTCTCACGAATTTTCAGGCGTTGGTCAGGAGGGCAGAATTCATTGTGTTTCGCCTGTTCAAGAAAGAGCTGGTCGATCCAGTCGATGTATGTCTGGATCTTTGCCAGATTTCCCTTATAAATCTGTTGGTAGGAGAACTGGAGGCCGACCTGGCGTATCCCGTGTTCGACGACGGCCTGCAACCATTCCCTGGCTGGAATTTCCAGGGTTGCCGGCTCGATCACCGTTAAGACTCCAAAGGGGATCCCGGCCTCCTTTAATATGCGCAAGTTCCTGGAGACAATGGTGTAACTGTCGGCATAAACGCCAAAACCTTTCCGCAGGGAGTTTTGGAGGTGCCTGAAGATTTCGAAGCCTATGGAAAGGGGGTAACGCCGGTTCAGGCGCAGGAAATCCACCCAGTCCTGATTCAACAACGTCCCATTGGTTTGAATGGGGCTCGTGATATTGGTTCCCGGCCGCTGATACCGGGCGATCAGATCCTCGCAACGCCGATAGAAATCAATCCCCACGGTCAGCGCTTCCCCGCCAATCCACTCCAAGCCGATATTCAGGCTGTTATGCTCGCAGATCCTGCGCACCAGGCTTTCTTGAACTTCCCTGGTCATGCGGGGACCACGAGCCATTTGGTTAGCGTCCTGATAGCAGAATACGCATCTCAGGTTGCAGCGGCCGGTTGGCTTGGCAAGGACCGTGAAACACGCGGAAGGGGACGTCTCTCTACAATTTATATCCATTTTCAACTTCTTCGCTCCTGACCATCCGGCTTTAGCAACACGAGGCCGGTTAGAGTCGAGAATTCGTAATAGCTCTCACAGCCTGGCAAAAGATCCCGTTGGGGCGTTCGGAGGCGCATTCTTCTTGCGAAAAGATCCAATCAGCCAAGCAACCGCCATCGCAGGTCGAAAATAGATCGCAGACCGATGCACAGGCTTGCGCCTGCTTGGCTGCCAGAGCCGAGAGCCGGGAAAATCTTCTTGAGGTCACAGCCTTTCTGAAGCCGCCGTTTTCGACGTGACCGAGCCGGTAAACTGCTTCCGTCCCGGTTACGCCGGTATCCATAAAGCGATCGCAGCCGAAGTAGATATAACCTTGCTCGTCCACGGAGGAAATCGTCTCATAGCATGGCCATCCAGGGTGACAGGCATCCAGCAGACCCATTCTCTCACGTTCTTCCACGGTAGTTCCTGCCAAAAGCAGTTCGCGGACGCGGACTTTCGACTCCCGGCGATCCAAGGCATCCTTAAGAGAGGTGAGAAAAACCGGGTAATCTCCATAACGCTTCGAGCGCTTGGCAAAGAGCGGATTGAGGGAGATGGACTCCGCCCCTATTTCTGAAAGCCAGTCAAGAAACAGGTCAGACTGTGGCGGGGAAATTGGATCGATGACGCAGACAATCCCCGGCTTCAGGCCTGCCTCTTTGAGAGTCTGATAACCTTTGAGGGCGCGTTCGTAGCTGCCCGCCCCACCAGGCGTTAAACGCTCGCGGTCGTGCCGCGGGGGTGGCCCGTCCAGGCTGATGCCCACTGCGAACTCATGCCGGCGGAAGAACTCGGCGAAAGCAGGAGTGACCAGGGTCCCGTTTGTCTGCAAGGAATTCAAGAACCGCTTCCCCGACCAGGCCGCAACATCTGCTTGTATCGAAACTGCCTCGGCAAAGAAATCCAGTCCGGCAAGAAGAGGCTCACCGCCGTGCCAGATAAAGTTAATCGTGTCTGCATCGAGTTGCACGGCCGACCTGATCGCCGTTTGCAGCGTCGTACGAGACGCAATCCCCACTTTTTCGCGGGTGGCATAGCAGTAGCGGCAGGCTAAATTGCAGGCGTGGGTGACTTTGAACACGACATGGTGAAACATTTATGAACCCATCCTTGGACCCGGGAGATCACTCCCATCCCGCCCGGGAAGGGCCATCACCGGGTCGTGAAATGTGGAAGACGAAGGTTCCCTCTTCGGGTCTCTGTGTTCATCTTCCACAACTTCACAACCCTGGTCAGGCGTTATCGCACTTTCCCAGACAATCAGACAGTCAACCTGATCTTTCGATTCATTTTCCTGCAAGTGTGCTAACCAACTGTTAGCATGCGGCCACTCAGGTATCGGGGAAGTGCGCTCCATGCTCGCCCCAAATGACGATGATAATGATCCCTCCCCTTAAAGGGGCTGCGCGCATTTCGGTGCTTACGGAATTGATGATTACGTCTGCAATTTCTACCGCACGGCCGGTGAGCCGATCGCGCGCGAGCTTTGCCTGCGGTGCGTTGCTTCTGGCATGCGCGCCCAAGAATGCAGCAATCGCCTCCCTAAAGCATGCGGCAATGTATTCGCTGCGTAGATTAGGCGACCGGTCCCCCCGGAACCACGTGTCGAGTTCCGGTTCCATGCGCTTCATCAGTTGGTTGTACCAGTTGCGGACAGCTTCACAGCGCTCTTCTTCGGTCCCCAGGTCGGGCCACCTGGCAAGCAAGGACTGCGTATGGGTCATGTGTCCCCGGGCAAATGCCGAGATCGGCCGCATAATCTCATCCGCTTCCCTTGCCGACACGAGTCGTGCGGCATCCCTTTCATTCAAATACTCCTCGATAGATTGTGGCATGTTATCCTCCTGAGATGATTTGATTCATTACGCCTTAATTCCCTCAACACAAATCTGCAGCCTACTTAATTTATTAAGAAATTAGCATTTTTAACGACAGAGGCCTTGGACAACGATCAAGCCGCGTTTGAAGATAATCTTTATTTTTGGCCAATTATCTCAACCGTTCTGCTCCCCAAAAAAACAAAAGCCCTTAGGCAATTCTGCCAAGGGCCTTCGATAGTTCTGTGAAAACTTATGAGGCTACAAGTAATTTTCAAAATCCCCGGCATGTGACCCTTCCATCCTTGGATCCCAGGCTTCTTTTGATAATTTCTTTAAATGTTAACTTAATTATAGAATTATTATTGTCAATAATTGTGTAACAAATTTCTTAAATTATATAGGTAGAGCTTCCAAGTTGTACTTGGGAACGCCACTTTCCGCCCAAGCTCTGCTGCTTGGGCGCCACTTTGGGACAGGGGTGGCCAAGGCTACCGCATAATTTCGGAATGAACCCAAAAAAAAATGTTGCCAGGCATTTTTTATGCTACCATGCGCCCATCAGTTTATGTAAATTAACAGACAAACTATTAATTAACCTTTGCTAAATAAAACCTTTTATTCACCTTAGAGTGCTGCATGATCCTGAGTGAACGACCCTTAATCGAATGGAAGCCTGGGCAGGAGCAAACGCCATGAAGAGACGGACATTGGCCTTATTAACACTGTTAGCCACTACCGCAGTATTATGCAATATTGCCTATGGCCAGCAGGATACTGGCAATCCTCAAACTGTTTTTCGAGGCACGATAGCAAATATTACAGATGAAAGAACTATGGCAATCGGACCTTTTGGAGTTTCACAAAGTATTATTGTTTTAACATTAAAGGATTATCCTAAAAAGAAATTTATTATAAATGATGATATGGCATTAAATATGAAAATAATAAAATTGGATAAAAATCTTAGTTACGGTTATGCTGATGAAAAAAGATTACACGGGAAAAAAGCTCAAATTTACTGTGAATTAAAGCAAACATTGTCGCATAATGATGCCATCATGATGGAATACTATGACGTGAGTAAATTAGATTTAATTGATAAATAGCTAATTAATTAAATTAGATTATATAAAAAACCATATTCTTTAAGGAGGATCAATTATGTTTAATGTTAAAAAATTAGTAATAATTTTAATAATATTTTTGGTTAGTCTATTGTATTGTAATTTACCTGCTAAAGCAGATCTTACGCAAAATCTTAAAAACAATACGGATAATCTTATCTTAAATATTATTGACAGCCCTATTCTTGGGAGGGATGGACTATTTAAGGATATGGCCAAAGCTAATTCTCAAATGGGAGATAAATCAGGAGAATATCAAATTGGTGTTATATTTATGAGTTGTGCTCTTATGCAAGTTGGATTAATGACAAATCAAGAACTATATAAAATAACAAAAAAGGCTGTGCATAAAGAGGAAGTTGTCTTTTTTGAAGGAAAGAAAAAGGCTTATTTTGATATTTTAGCCAAAAAGGAGATAGCTCAAGGTCATCCGCTCAGTGTAACGATGACTAATGCTTTTAAGAAAGGGTCAGAATTATTCAAGCAATCCCCAATAGGAAGTAAATTGCTTGCTGGCAAATTACCTTAACTTGCCATGATAATGTTAAAATATACTAACTAAATTTTATAAAAATTTATAATATCTATAGCCCGTAGCCCGTAGGGCGGGAAAGCGAAGCGCATCCCGCCTGCAGCGCTGAACCTTCGCGCCCGAAACCGGATAGCCTTATACCAAGTTGCGCTCATACAGGTAATTTTGTTTTTGTAGGGGCGGACCTATGTGTCCGCCCTCATGGTGGCCGAACATGCAGGTACGATCCTACA
>Ga0265296_1001275_pt1 | contig 29844 bp, 35 predicted proteins | sample MunlanPumphouse1_FD_189073 | JGI IMG/M metagenome (GOLD analysis project Ga0265296, IMG submission 189073) | Groundwater microbial communities from a municipal landfill in Southern Ontario, Canada - Pumphouse #1 | ecosystem: Environmental > Aquatic > Deep subsurface > Groundwater | place... | reverse complement strand
GACTGGCAGAAACAGTTTGAATCTACTTTTGCTTACGAAGAAACTCCTGACCAGGCAAAGGCAGCCGAAGAAGTAAAGAAAGAGATGGAATCCGGAAAATTAATCGACCGGCTGCTTTGCGGCGATGTCGGTTACGGCAAAACCGAGGTTGCCATGCGCGCTGCCTTTAAAACAGTGTTGTGCAATAAGCAGGTAGCGTACCTAGTTCCGACAACTATTTTAGCTGAACAGCATTACCAGAATTTTATCGGCCGCCTAAAAAATTTTCCCGTGAGAGTGGAATCGCTCTGCCGCTTTAAGACTGAAGCAGAGCAAAAAGAGGTTATTGCCGGACTTAAGTCCGGCAGCGTGGATATTGTTATCGGAACTCAGCGCATGCTTTCCCAGGATGTGGCTTTTAAGGATTTAGGCCTAGTGATTATTGACGAAGAGCAGCGTTTTGGGGTAAAACATAAGGAGAAACTAAAAAAATTACGGCTTTCTACTAATGTGCTGACTTTAACCGCCACGCCTATTCCCCGCACCTTATACATGAGCCTGATGGGCGCTAAAGATTTATCGCTGATCAACACCCCGCCGCAAAATCGGTTGCCAATCCGCACTATTGTGGTAGAATATGATTCTGACTTGATTACCCAGGCGATCAATAAAGAAGTGGCAAGGCATGGGCAGGTTTTCTTTTTGCATAACCGCGTCGAAGACATCGAAATTATGCGGGAAAAGTTAGCTAAAATCCTGCCGCAAAATATTCGCCTGGCAGTGGCGCACGGCCAGATGCCCGGCAAGCTGCTGGAAGCGGTGATGAGCCGCTTCCTAAAAGGCGAAATCGACTGCCTGATCTCTACCGTGATCATCGAATCCGGCATTGATATCCCTAATGCTAATACGATTATCGTAGATGAGGCACATATGCTGGGACTATCGGATATGCACCAGCTGCGCGGCAGGGTAGGCAGGTTTAACCGCAGGGCCTGGGCTTATTTTCTTCTACCGAAGAATATCTGCCTACAGCAGGATGCCAGAAAAAGGCTGGAGGCGATTCAGGAACACGCGCAGTTAGGAGCAGGTTTTTTAATCTCTATGGAAGATTTAGAAATCAGGGGTGCTGGCAACCTCTTAGGCCAAGAGCAGCACGGTTTTATTGCCGCGGTAGGCTTTGATCTTTATTGCCGGCTATTAAAAGAAGCGATCAGTAATTTCCAGAATGTTAAAATTTTAAACAATGCTTAAAAAAATTCTTTACTTTTCTGCGCTGATTTTTTGTTTTTATTTCACTGGCCTCTGCTTTGCTCAAGACAAGATCGTCGCGGTGGTAAATAAGGAAATCATCACCCAGAAAGATCTGAGTGATTTTGTCAATTTTATGCGCATGCAGCTTTCCCGCGAATATGACGGAGGCCAGCTTGAAGAGAGGATGCGGGCTCTACAAGTCGGCCTTTTAGATAAATTAATCGAAGACCGCCTGATCCTGCAGGAGGCTAAACGCCAGCAAAGCGAAGCAGCCCAGAAAAAAGATTTATATACGGTTTACCGGCTAACCATTGACGAAAACAGGATCAAGGCCCGGGTCACTGATATTAAAAAACGCTATCCTTCGGAAAATGCTTTTCAGGAAGACTTGGCAAGGCAGGGTATGGTGCAGGCGGACATGGAGGCAAAAATCAAGGAACAGATGCTGATGTATAATATCGTCGAGCTGGAGGTGCGCGATAAAGTCCGCATCCGGCCTGATGAGGTTACTAGATTCTACGAAGAAGCAGCTAAAGAATTCACTCTCCCGGAGGAACGCGAGCTAGAGGTAATTGCCTTTGAAAATGCCGACTTGGCACTTGGTTTTGCTTACAGCTACCAGCGCGGGGAAAAATTAACCGATTTAGCGGCCAGGTACCCGCTGACTGTCAACGATATGAAGGTTAGCGGTAAGGGCGAACTAATGAAGGATATCGAGGATGCGGTTCTTAAACTAGGCATCAACGAAGTTTCTAGCCCCCTGTCAGTAGAAGGAAAAACCTATGTCTTCCGGCTAAAAAATATCATCTCCGCCCGGCAGCAGGCTTTGAGCGAAGTCCAGGAAAAAATCCACGACTATCTCTACGAAAAAAAGATGCAAGAAGGCCTTGTTAAGTGGATCGCCCAGCTCAGGACAAAGGCCTACATCAAACTAACTAACCATGGCTAAAATTACCGTCGGGATCACTATCGGTGACCCCTCCGGAGTGGGGCCGGAAATCACCCTTAAGGCGATTAAAATTTTAAAAAAGAGCGCGGATTTCCTGGTAATCGGAGACCCGGACAAGAAAGGGATTATTTATGGGCACCCTAGCGCAGAATACGGCAGGGCTTCCATGGAATACTTGGAACAGGCGCTGGAACTTCTAAGGAAAAAGGAAATCGATTGCCTGGTCACCTGCCCGATTTCTAAAGAAGCAATAAACCTGGCAGGCTTTCCTTACAGCGGGCATACGGAGTACTTTGCCGAAAAACTCCGCGTAAAAGACCCTGTAATGCTGCTGTTAAACCAACACTTGAGGTTCAGCTTACTTACCCGGCATATTCCGCTAAGACAGGTAGCAGAAAAAATTACCGCTATGAAGTTGCAAAAAAATATCCAATTAACCTGCCAAGGCCTTAAAAATTTATTTATGATTAAGCGCCCGCGGATCGTCGTCTGCGGGCTTAATCCCCACGCCTCTGATAACGGAGTAATCGGCGATGAAGAAAATAGAATTATTTCGCCGGCAATTAAAAAATTTAAAACTAAATTAAAGGCCGATATTTACGGGCCTCTATCCGCGGATGTGGCGATTAAAGGATTACAGCAAAAAAGTTACGACTGCGCTATTGCCATGTACCACGACCAGGCGTTGATTCCTCTAAAACAATTTCCCGGAAACCATGGAGTCAACCTCACCTTAGGGCTGCCAATTATCAGGACTTCGCCTTTGCACGGCACTGCCTTTGATATCGCCGGAAAAAATATTGCCTGCCCGGATTCCTTAATTGCCGCGATAAAACTGGCTGTAAAATGCTGCCTAAACCAAAGAAAAGCTTAGGCCAGAATTTCCTCACCGACGGTAACATTCAGAGAAAAATCATTGATTCGTTGGATCTCCGTGATAAAGATATAGTTTTAGAAATCGGCTCCGGTGGAGGCTGTTTAACTAAGCTTATCGCTAAAAAGGTATTGTTAGTTTATGCTGTGGAGCTGGATAGCCGGCTATGCGCATTGATGGAAGATGATTTTAAGCAAATTAAAAATATCAAAATTATCCACGCTGATTTCCTGAAACTTAGGCTAGAAACGTTTTTAAAAACCGGCAAAGTCAAAGTTGTCGGAAACATCCCGTATTATATCTCAAGCCCCATTATCCAGCGCCTCTTAGAATTCAAGCGCAAAATTGATTCCGCTTACCTGACAGTGCAAAAGGAATTTGCCTTGCGCATAGTTTCGCCCCCGGGGCCTAAGACATACGGCTCATTAAGTGTTTTCGCGCAATATCACACTCAGCCAGAAATACTTTTTTATATCAGCAGGAATTGTTTTAATCCCTCTCCCAGGGTAGATTCGGCTTTCATCAGGCTAATCCCGAAGCATAAGCAAATTTTAAACAAACAAGAAGAACTATTATTTTTTAAAATTGTCAGGGGGGCATTTATGAAACGCCGCAAGACTTTAAAGAACAGCCTTCAGGGAATTATTCCTCAAGCTGCTTTAGGAAGCTATTTCAGCCAGCGCCCGGAAACCCTTTCTATACGCGATTTCGTAATCTTAACAAAAAAAGCTAAAAAAAGAAGCTTTCTTGACTTTGTTGCGAGGAAAGCTTCTGATTAATAGATTATCCCGCACCAAATTAAAATAAATATAGCGGGATCCCGCATTAGCGAAAAAAACCGATTACACAGATTAAGCCTCCGATGTAACAATCTGTGTAATCTTGATTAATCTCTGTAATCAAGTTCTTTCCTCCTGCACTACAAACTCTGGAAAGAACTTAAAAAAAGCTAAAAAAAACAGTTGACAAAGAGACAAACGTCATATATACTCTGTTGCTTATATATTTTCCTTTAAACATTCGTAGAAACCCTAGAATAGTTTAGGCGCAATAATTTAGAAAAGAATTGAAAAATTCTCGAATGGGGTTTTGTTTACTCATTTAGGCCGGACGTGCTGGAGTAGCTCAGTTGGTAGAGCGCGTCCTTGGTAAGGACGAAGTCGCGAGTTCGATTCTCGCCTCTAGCTCTCTTGTTTAAAAGCACCTTTTTAGCACCTATTAAATAGTAATTACTGAAAAACTCCTGTAGCTGCCCGATTTATCGGGCCCGATGAATAGGCAGCTGCAATATATGGTATGGACAAAGAGGTTTTTTTAGCGTTAACTAAATAAGCATAAAACTTATGCGCGAAGTCATAACGTTGGAATGTACGGTTTGCAAAAATAGAAACTACACGACGACAAAAAACAAGAAATTGCATCAGGATAGGCTGGAACTCAGTAAATTCTGCCGCGCCTGTCATAAGCATACCCCGCACAAAGAGACTAAGTGAGAGCTAAACTTAGTCCCTCGCTTATGCGCTTGCCCCCGCGCCTTGTAGTATAAAGCGACAGCGGGGGGCTTCGCAGGCTCGGGTCCCCGCTTCGCGGGATTTCACTAAATGCACCGAAGGTGCATGATAGTGTTCAAAAATTCGCGCATAGGGGCGTCGGTTAATGGCAAACCAACGGTCTCCAAAACCGTGACTGCAGGTTCAAGTCCTGCCGCTCCTGTTTATTTAGAGCTTAAAAAAGAGCGCTAAAAGAGTAAAGACGAATGAAGATTTTTGAAAAACCGATAAATTTCATAAAAGAAGTGAAAATAGAGTTAAGTAAAGTTTCCTGGTCTACGCGCCAGGAATTAACCGCTTCAACTTTAGTGGTAATCAGCGTCACCTGCGTTACGGGAATTTTTATCGGGCTGATTGACCTCTTACTATCAAAAGGCTTAAGCATTTTATTTAAATGAAAAACTTTTACGTAGTGCATACCCAGACCGGCTCTGAAGAAAAAGTTAAAATTGCTTTAGAAAGCAAGGTCGTTGCGGAAGGCATGCAGGAACAAATATGTAAAGTAGTCATCCCTACCGAACAGGTATCGGAAATCCGCTCGGGAAAGAAAAAGATTTCGCAGAGAAAATTTTTCCCGGGGTATCTTTTGGTAGAAATGGAACTCACCGAACAGACCTTCCTTTTTGTCAAGCGCACGCGCGGAGTCACCGGTTTTATCGGTTTAGGAAAAAAACCCATGCCCTTGCCGCAGTCAGAAGTAGATAGTATTCTAAAGAAAACCCAGGAAACTCAAGCTAAACCCAGCCCCAAGGTAGTCTTTGAAAAAGGCGAACAGGTTAGGGTTACCGAAGGGCCTTTTATTAATTTTAACGGCACGATAGAAGAAATCCACCCGGAAAAGGGTAAAATTAAAGTCAGTGTTTCTATCTTCGGCCGGGCTACCCCGGTTGAGTTGGAATACTGGCAGGTGGAGAAGGTATGAGAGGCCACAACTTATGGAGTAAAACGAACATAAGTTGTATGGCCGAACATACCCTTGACACGAAAGGCTTCCTAATAACTATTATCGTATTCGTGTCAAGGGTAAATTCGTCCTTGACATTTGCTTTGCAAATGTCAAGGACTCATTTAAATGGCTAAAAAAAAGATCAAAGCGCAAATTAAACTGCATGTTTCCGCTGGGCTTGCAAACCCGGCCCCGCCGGTAGGCCCGGCGCTAGGCCAGCACGGCGTGAATATTATGCAATTCTGCAAACAATTTAACGAACAAACCAAAGACCGCGAAGGACTGATCCTTCCGGTAGTAATCTCGGTTTACGATGACCGGACTTTCAGCTTTATTATTAAGAGCCCGCCGTCTTCAGTACTTTTAAAACGCGCGGCAAATCTAGCCAAGGCCTCCGGCTCAAGCGGCAAAGAAGTGATCGGCAAAGTAACTAGAAAACAGGTAGAAGAAATAGCCGCGCAGAAAATGGCCGATTTAAATACCTCTGACATGGAAAAGGCAATTAAAACAATCAGCGGCACCGCCAAAAGTATGGGGTTGGTAGTAGAAGGCTAAGGATATGAAAGTATACAGCAAGAGATACCGGGAGTCCATTAAACAAGTCGATAAAGAACTGGCCTATACTTTAAAAGATGCAGTGGCCGCCTTAAAAAAATTAACCCCGCCGAAATTTGACGCGGCGGTTGACTTGCACTTCAACCTGAATGTCGATACCAAAAAATCCGACCAGATGGTCCGCGGAACGGTGGCGCTGCCGCACGGCACTGGCAAAAAAGTACGGATAGCGGTCTTCTGTAAGGGAGAGCATGAATCGGTTGCCCGGGATTCCGGCGCCGACCATATCGGCGGCATAGAGCTGATCGAGAAGGTTACCGGTGGAATGATGGACTTTGACTGTTGTATTGCTACGCCGGAAATGATGAAAGACCTAAGTAAACTAGGGAAAGTCTTAGGCCCGCGCGGCCTGATGCCTAGCCCTAAAACCGGCACGGTCACCAATGACATTGCCAAGGCAATCCAAGACGTAAAAAAAGGCAAAGTTGAATTCCGCGTAGATAAGCAAGGCGGCATACACCTTAACGTGGGCAAACTTTCTTTTTCCGAAGACAAGCTTTATGAAAATGCCTCCAAGGTTATCGAAGCGATCAACGAGGCAAAACCTGCTTCCATAAAAGGCAAATACCTAAAAAGCCTGAGTATTGCCGCTTCCATGAACCCGGGGTTAAAGCTAGCGATTTAAAGTTTTTGCCCAATTTATTGGACAAAAACTCCAGGGAGTACATGTTGCCTGATAAATTGGGCAACTACAGGGGCCTGATAAATCAGGCAACTACAATATAAACATGAAAAAAATCGGCTTAGTTTTTAAGGAGACGTCGCAAGGCAGGATTAAAATTGGGCTAAAGGATGCGCAAGCGGCGTTGATTATTAAATATTCAGGGGTGAAAAGCCCTGATTTATGTTCACTAAGGCTGAGTTTAAAGGGTGGAGCTGCCAGCTTGTTTGTGGTAAAAAACAGCGTAGCCAGGCGCGCTTTTAAGGATTCCGGGCTGGATAGCCTGGTTAAAACTCTTGAAGGCCCCTGCGGGATCATTTTCACCAAAGACGAGCCAGTAGAAGCATCAAAAATTTTATTCAATTTTCTGAAAGACCACGAACAGTTAAAAATCGAAGGCGGCATTTTAAAAGATAAACTCTTAGAGAGAAAAGACTTGGAATTGATGGCTAAACTGCCATCAAAGCAGGGATTAAGGGCGCAGGTTGTCTGCACACTAAACGGCCCTATTCAGGGTTTAGTCATGGCCCTCGGCCAGACTTTAAATAAATTAGTGATTTGCCTGGATCAAATCCGGCAGAAAAAAACAAGTTAAAAGGAGAAGATAAAATGGCACAGAATTTAGAGGAATTAATCAAGTCGATTGAGAATATGACGGTTTTGGAACTTTCGGATTTAGTTAAAGCGTTGGAAGAGAAGTTCGGCGTCAAAGCCAGCATGCCGATGATGGCCATGCCAGCAGGTGCCGGGGCAGCAGGCGCTGGCGCAGCCGCCGCAGCCGAAGAGAAGACCACGTTCTCGGTTGTTCTGACAAGCACAGGAGCAAATAAGATCTCGGTGATTAAAGAAGTGCGTACCATGACCAGCTTAGGGTTGAAAGAAGCCAAGGATTTAGTTGATGCCGCGCCTAAGCCGGTTAAAGAAGGCGTGCCTAAGGCAGAGGCGGAAGAAATGAAGAAAAAGCTGGAAGCCGTCGGAGCAACGGTAGAACTGAAGTAGTAATTACCGAAAAACTCCTGTAGTTGCCCAATCCTTCGCTATCGCTCAGGACAAGTTCATTGGGCCCGATAAATCGGGCAACTACAATACATGGTATGGACAAAAAAGTAAATCATACTCTCGTTATAGAGCCTTTAGGAGATTTACACTGTGATTAAGCGCAAAAGTTTTGCCAAGTTTAAAGAGATTTATGACCTGCCTAATCTTTTAGATGTGCAGCTACAGGCATATAAAGAGTTCCTGCAGCTGGATGTGCCGCTAAAGGAAAGGGCGCGCATTGGCATGCAGGAAGTCTTTGAAGAAATCTTTCCCATTGAAGACACTAACCGCTCAGTCAAGCTGGAATTTATCAGTTATAACTTAGGCAAGCCCAAATATATTTTAGGCGAATCAAAAATGCGCGCACTCAGCTTTGCCGCTCCGCTTAAGGCGAGGTTCCGCTTAACCACCCCGCGGGAAACCAAAGAGCAGGATGCCTATTTCGGGGAAATCCCGCTGATGACTGACACCGGCACTTTCGTTATTAACGGCGATGAGCGCGTAGTGGTCAGCCAACTGCAGCGTTCACCGGGAGTTTCTTTTGAAGAAGAGGAACACCCCACCGGAAAAAAGATTTTTCACGGAAGAGTGATCCCTTACCGCGGGGCGTGGCTGGAATTTAAATATGATTTAACCGAAACTATCCTCGCTTATGTTGACCGCCGGAGAAATTTTCCCGCCACGCAACTTTTAAGAATTCTAGGATTCTCCTCTGACCAGGATATCATCGCTGCCTTTGGCAAGGAATACCCGGAAATCACCAACACCCTGAAAAAAGATTATACAAAAAATAAAGAAGAAGCATACCTGGATTTCTACCGCAAGATGCGGCCGACTGAGCCGATCACCAAAGAAGCCGCGGAAGGCCTGTTTTACCGCTTATTTTTTGACCCTGCCCGCTATGATTTAGAGCGCGCGGGAAGATTTATCTTAAACCGTAAATTAGGCATGGATGTTTCCTTAGATAAACGTATCCTTGACTCCGGCACGATAATCAAAGTGATTGAGTACCTGATTAAGCTCAAAGACGGCCAGGGCAGCATCGACGACATTGACCATTTGGGAAACCGGCGGATTAAAACCGTCGGAGAGCTGGTACAGAACCAGGTAAGGATCGGCTTAAGCCGCGTTGAGCGTTCCATTCGAGAACGCATAAGCCTCTTAGGCGACCTTGAGAACCTGAATGTGCACTACCTGATAAATTCAAAACTATTATCCAACCAGATCCGCGACTTCTTCGGCCGCTCCCAATTATCACAATTCATGGACCAGGTAAACCCTTTAGCTGAAATGACGCATAAAAGGCGCTTAAGCGCCTTAGGCCCGGGAGGATTATCCCGCGAGCGAGCCGGGTTTGAAGTCAGGGATATCCATCCTTCGCATTACGGCAGAGTCTGCCCGATTGAAACTCCCGAAGGCCCGAACATCGGCTTAATTGCTTCCTTAAGCACCTTTGCCCGGATAAATAATTTAGGGCTCTTGGAAACTCCTTACCGTAAAGCCGAAGACGGCAGGGTAACAAAAAGAATTGAATACCTTACCGCGGATATCGAACAGGATAAGGTAATTGCCCAGGCAAATGTGCCTCTGGATGAAAACGGGCATTTTACAGAAAGAGAAGTTTCTTGCCGCTATAAAAATGATTTCCCTAAGGTTCTTGCCAAGCAAGTCCAATACATGGACGTTTCTCCCAAGCAGTTAGTTTCTGTAGCCGCCTCTTTAATTCCTTTCCTAGAGCATGACGACGCCAACCGCGCGCTGATGGGCTCAAATATGCAGCGCCAGGCCGTTCCTTTAATGATTACCGAAGCGCCCTTAATAGGCACCGAGATGGAAGGAAAAGTTGCCCGCGACTGCGGGACAGTGGTACTGGCTGAGGAATCTGGAAAAGTGACTAACGTCGACGCCTCCAGCATTGCTATCGGCAAAAAAATCTATCACTTAAGTAAGTTTATGCGCACTAACGCCGATACCTGCTTAAATCAGCGCCCGTTAGTCAAGCTCGGGGAGAAAGTAGAGAAAGGCCAAGTAATTGCCGACGGCATGGCTACACAGCAAGGCGAACTGGCTTTAGGCAAAAACGTATTGGCCGCATTTTTACCCTGGAGAGGCTACAATTTCGAAGATGCCATCCTGATCAGCGAGAAACTGGTGCGTGAAGACGCCTTTACCTCTATTCATGTGGAAGAATTCGGCATTGAGGCCACGGAAACCCGATTAGGAAATGAAGAAATTACGCGCGATATCCCAAATGTCTCCGAAGAAGCGCTAAGAAACTTAGATGAAAACGGGATTATCCACTTAGGCGCGGAAGTCTCCGCCGGCGATATCTTAGTCGGTAAAATTACCCCCAAGACTGATTCTGAGCCTACTCCCGAAGAAAGGCTGCTGCGGGCTATCTTCGGAGAAAAAGCCGGAGATGTGCGCGACACTTCCTTAGTTGCTTCTCCGGGCGTAGAGGGCGTGGTCATTGAAGTGCATATTTTTCAGCGAAAGGACCGCGGCAGAAAAACCAAAGAAGAAAAATCCAAAGAATTAGCCAAGATCCGCGAGCTGAAGGCCTACTATAAACAAGAGATTGAATTCATCGAGGTAGAAAAAACCGCCCGCTTAAGCGCGCTTTTGGGAATTGATAAAAAGAAACTGGAAAAAGCGGACTTCAGAGAAGATGAAGAGGCCAAGATTCTCGCTGCTTCTTTCGACGAGCAGATTCAGGAATTACTTGCCGAAGAAGAGCAGGAAATCGAGAAGATTAGGCGGGGAGACGAACTTCCTGCCGGTGTTTTGAAACGCGTAGTAGTTTATGTTGCTACTAAGCGCAAGCTTTCCGAAGGCGATAAGTTAGCCGGCCGCCACGGCAACAAAGGTGTCGTGGCCAGGATTATTCCGGAAGAAAATATGCCGTTTTTGCCGGATGGCACACCCATCGAAGTGGTTTTAAACCCCTTAGGCGTGCCTTCGCGTATGAATGTCGGACAAATTTTGGAAGCGCACTTAGGCTGGGCAATTAAGGCCTTAGGCCTATATGTCAGCTGCCCGGTTTTCGACGGCGCGCGCGAATGGGAAATTAAAAAAATGCTTAAAGAAGCCGGCCTGCCCGAAGACGGCAAAACCGTACTTTATGACGGTTATACCGGAGACCCATTTGACCAGAAAATTACCGTGGGTTACCTATATATAATGAAGCTAAACCATCTAGTCGATGAAAAAATTCACGCCCGCTCTATCGGCCCGTACTCCCTGGTGACTCAGCAGCCGTTAGGCGGCAAGGCGCAGTTCGGAGGCCAGAGATTAGGAGAAATGGAAGTCTGGGCGCTGGAGGCATACGGCGCTGCCTTTACCTTGCAGGAAATGTTAACCGTGAAAAGCGATGATGTTTCCGGCAGGACGCGTATCTACGAGGCAATTGTCAAAGGCGAGCAGCGCCTGACGCACGGCACGCCGGAATCATTTAATGTTTTGATTAAAGAACTTCAAGGGTTGTGTTTGGATATCCGCACAGAGAAGAAAAAAAGTTAGGTAGTTGCCCAATTTATTGGGCCCGTTGCCCGATAATTTGGGCAACTACAATAAAAGGCATAGACACTAATGGAAGAACCTATTCTGTTTGACCAGATTACAATTAAAATCGCTTCTCCGCAGGTAATTAAATCTTGGTCGCGCGGCGAAGTGAAAAAAGCCGAAACCATTAATTACCGCACCCTGAAGCCCGAGAAGGACGGTTTATTCTGCGAGAAGATTTTTGGCCCGGTAAAAGACTGGGAATGCAACTGCGGCAAATATAAAGGGATTAAATTTAAAGGGATCACCTGCGACCGCTGCGGAGTAACCATTGACCGGTCTTCAGTGCGCAGGGAAAGAATCGGGCATATGGAATTAGCAACTCCGGTGACGCATATCTGGTTTTTTAAGGCGGTGCCCAGCAGGATGTCGGCATTATTGGATATCGGCTTAAGGGACTTAGAAAAGATAATTTATTACGAGGAGTACGTGGTAGTTGACCCGGGAAGCACCCCGCTAAAAAAGAAAGAGCTCTTAAGCGAAGAAAAATATCAGGAAGCAGTAACAAAATACGGGCTTAATTTTAAAGCCAAAATCGGCGCGGAAGCTGTCAGGGATTTATTAAAAGAATTGGATTTTGACGCCCTCTGCCGCAAACTGCGCCGCGATTTGGAAAAATCAAAAGAAGTCTTGAGTAACCGCAAAGCCTTAAAGCAGTTGAAAGTCGCCGAAGACTTCAAGAAGTCGGGCAACAAGCCGGAATGGATGATCCTGGAAATACTTCCGGTAATTCCCCCTGACTTAAGGCCGCTAGTGCCTTTAGACGGCGGAAGGTTTGCCACTTCAGACCTAAATGATTTATACCGCCGTGTAATCAACCGTAATGCCCGCTTAAAGAAATTGATGGATTTAGGCGCTCCGGAAATCATTGTGCGCAACGAAAAACGCATGCTGCAGGAAGCGGTGGATGCGCTTTTAGATAACGGCCGCCATGGCAAGGCGGTTATGGGCGCAAATAACCGCCCTTTAAAATCCCTTTCTGACATGCTCAAGGGTAAGCAGGGAAGATTCAGGCAGAATCTTTTAGGTAAACGCGTAGATTACTCCGGCCGTTCGGTAATCGTTGTCGGCCCAGAATTAAAATTGCACCAATGCGGCTTGCCCAAACAGATGGCCCTGGAATTATTCGAGCCTTTTATTATTAAGAAACTGCGCGAAAAAGGCTTTGTGCACACCATTAAAGGCGCGCGCAGAATGGTCGAACGCGGAAAAATTGAGGTATGGGATATTCTTGATGAAGTAATCAAAGACCATCCTGTGCTTTTAAACCGCGCGCCTACTTTGCACCGCTTAGGCATTCAGGCCTTCCAGCCTTTATTGATTGAAGGAAAGGCGATCAAAATCCACCCCTTAGTCTGCACCGCTTTTAACGCGGACTTTGACGGCGACCAGATGGCGGTGCATGTGCCGCTGTCTTTGGAGTCGCAGCTGGAGGCAAAAATCCTGATGCTGGCCACCAATAACGTATTCTCTCCTGCAGACGGCCGGCCGGTTATCAGCCCCACCCAAGATATTATTTTAGGCATTTCTTACATGTGTAAAGAAAAACCGGGAGCAAAGGGTGAAGATAAGATTTTCGGCAGCGCGGATGAGGTGGTAGCTGCTTACGAAGACAAAGCTGTTGATTTGCACGCGCGGATAAAACTTAGGATTGATTACTTATTTGATTTCGAGGAGAATAAGCTAGTTCCCGGAAAACAGATTATTACTACTACCGTGGGCCGGACTTTGTTTAATCAGGTGCTGCCTAAAGAATTCGGCTACGTAAATAGAGATTTAAATAAGGTTAGCGTCGGAGACATCATACTGAATTGTTACAAGCGTTTCGGCCACGGCGTTATAATTGAACTTTTAGACGATATAAAAACGCTGGGCTTTGAAATGGCTACCCGGGGCGGGATTTCCATCGGGATAGATGACATGCAAATCCCGGTTGAAAAACAGGAAGTCATAAAAGCCTCCAGAGAAGAAGTCAGCCGCGTGGAAGGCCAATACCGCAAAGGAATTATTACCGACAGCGAACGCAAGGCCAAAATCATCGACATATGGACGCATACCACGGACAAGGTATCTGACCTGCTTTTTGCCGGGATGCTGCCTTTTAATCCCATCTTTTTAATGGCTGATTCCGGGGCAAGAGGTTCAAGGCTGCAGGTCAGGCAGTTAGCCGGCATGCGCGGGCTTATGGCTAAACCGTCGGGCGAAATCATCGAGAGCCCGATTACCGCGAATTTCCGCGAAGGCCTGAATGTTTTGGAGTATTTCATTTCCACCCACGGCGCGCGCAAAGGCTTGGCTGATACCGCCCTAAAGACGGCGGATGCCGGATACCTAACCCGCCGTTTGGTTGATGTAGCGCAGGAAATCATCGTCAGTGAAGATGACTGCGGCACGCTTAACGGGATTACGGTTTCGGCAATTATCGAAGGCGACGAGGAAGTAGTCAGCCTTAAAGACCGGATTTTCGGGCGCGTGGTGCTGGATAATATCGTAGACATCATTACTGATGAAACGATTCTTGAGGCAGGTAATATTATCACCGAAGAAAAGGCAGATTTAATCGAACGCCTGGGAATCGAAAAGATCCGCATCCGCAGCGTTTTAACCTGCGAAGCGGAAAAAGGCGTCTGCGCCAAATGCTACGGCAGGAATTTAGCCACCGGAAGGCTGGTGGAATTAGGCGAAGCTGTGGGGGTAATTGCCGCGCAGAGTATCGGCGAGCCGGGAACCCAGCTGACAATGAGAACCTTCCACATCGGAGGGACTGCTTCGCGCAAGGTCGAGCAGTCTTTTGTGAAATCTAAAAATAAAGGTTTTATCAAATACCACAGCTTAAGGGCCACCACTAAGAATAAGGAATTTATCGTCTTAAACCGTAACGGGTCGGTGAGCATCAACGACAAGCAGGGTAGGGAGCTGGAGCGCTATACGGTTCCTCAAGGCGCGCTGCTTAGCATTGCCGACGGGGAAGAAGTTACAAAGGGAGTCGCTTTTGTGCGCTGGGACCCCTATACTTTACCGGTACTTACCGAAGTCGCCGGGCAAATAAAATTTGAAGATTTAAGGGAAAGTATCACAGTCAGGGAAGAATTAAACCCGGTGACTAAATTAAGTGAGCGCGTAGTAGTCGAGCACAAACAGGAATTCCATCCTCAGATAGTAATTCTCGATGAAAAGAAAGACGTGATGGGAATTTATCCAATTCCTATAGGCGCGCACATATTAGTCAAAGACGGGCAAAGCCTGGGGGCAGGAGACCTCTTAGCAAAGATTCCCCGCCTGGTAGTAAAAACCAGGGATATTACCGGCGGGCTTCCACGGGTAGCGGAATTATTCGAGGCCCGCAGGCCAAAGGACCCGGCAGTAGTCAGTGAAATCGACGGGTTCGTGGAATTCGGGGAAAGCAAGAAAGGCCAGCGTGTAATCATCATTAAATCGCCCACCGGCATGCAAAGGGAATACGTCATTCCTCACGGCAAACACCCCAATGTTTATAAAGGCGATAAAGTAATCGCCGGGCAGCAGCTGACCGACGGGCCGGTAGTTTTGCAGGATATCTTAAGGGTTTGCGGCGATAAGGTGCTGCAAGAATACCTGGTAAACGAGGTGCAGGAAGTTTACCGCCTGCAGGGCGTGCGCATCAACGATAAGCATATCGAGGTAATCATCAAGCAGATGCTAAAGAAAGTGCGCATCGAAGACCCTGGCGATACGGATTTTTTAAGCACCCAGCAGATAGATAAACCTAAATTTCAGAAGGAGAACGCGCGGGTAATCAAAAAGGGCGGCAAGCCCGCGCAGGCAACACCTCTATTATTGGGAATTACCAAGGCGTCCTTAACCACGGAAAGTTTTATTTCCGCGGCTAGCTTCCAAGAAACCACCCGGGTCCTCACTGAGGCGGCTACTTGCGGCAAGCACGACGAGTTATTCGGCCTGAAGGAGAATGTCATCGTCGGGCATTTGATCCCAGCCGGCACGGGTTTCCGCGGCCACAGGAATATTGAAATCATAAAATTAGCTGATCAGAAAGAAAAAAAGTAAAGGCTCTGATTAATAGATTATCCCGCGCCAACTAAAGCGGAAAAAAACTGATTACACAGATTAAACCTACGGCGGAAAAATCGTGTAATCTTAATTAATCTTACAATCAAGTTCTTTCCCATTGCACAAGAAGCAGGAAAGAACTAAAAAAAAGGATAACTTTATGCCGACAATTTCGCAATTAATCAGGTTTGGCAGGGTGAGCAAAAAAAAGAAATCCAAATCACCAGCTCTAAAGGCATGCCCGCAGAGAAGGGGAGTCTGCATGCAGGTGCGCACCATGACGCCCAAAAAACCCAACTCAGCTTTAAGAAAAATCGCCAGAGTCAGGCTTACTACCGGCATTGAAGTGACTTCTTATATACCCGGAGAAGGGCATAATCTGCAAGAACATTCCATTGTTTTAGTCCGAGGCGGCAGGGTGAAAGATTTACCCGGTGTGCGCTACCATATTGTAAGAGGGACTTTGGATGCCTCCGGAGTTAACCAGCGCAGGAAATCCCGTTCTAAATACGGAGCAAAGAGGCCTAAGTGAGGCCATGACTTATGGAGTCCCGCAGGGACGACATAAGTCATTTGGCCGAACTTACCCCGACGAGCACAAATGAATAAAGAACAGGTAAAAGCATTCAGCGAGTCGGGGCTAACTAAGTAAACAGAGGGCAAGCATGAGACGACGAAAAGCACAGGAAAAAAATGTTTTACCCGACCCTAAATTTAACAGCAAAATTGTGGCAAAATTCATTAACATGGTGATGCTGGAGGGCAAAAAATCATTGGCGGAAAAGATAGTTTACGGGGCATTTGAAATAATTAAAAAACAGCTCAATGAGCCCGACGTCTTGAAAGTTTTTAATAAAGCATTAGAAAACGCCAGGCCCCGGCTGGAAGTTAAACCTCGGCGCGTAGGTGGAGCCACTTATCAAATCCCCATTGAAGTCCGCCAGGAGCGCGGCAGTTCCATTGCCCTGCGCTGGATCCGCGATTATGCCAAGAACAGAAAAGGCAAATCAATGACAGATAAGTTGGCAGAAGAGCTTATGGCTGCCTACAAAGGGGAAGGCTTGGCGATCAAGAAGCGCGACGATACGCATAAAATGGCAGAGTCCAATAAGGCTTTCGCGCATTTTCGCTGGTAGGAAGCAACTGTGTCATTGCGAGCGAAGCGAAGCAATCTTTTTTAGATTGCTTCGTCGCGAAAAACGCTCCTCGCAATGACACTGATTTAGTCAGAAATTGGCTAAAATAAGAAAATAATGAGAAGGATTTCATTAGATAAAATTAGGAATATCGGGGTAATCGCGCATATCGATGCCGGAAAAACTACAACTACCGAGCGCATCTTATTTTACACCGGCAAAACCTATAAATTAGGCGAGGTGCACGACGGAACCGCGGTAATGGACTGGATGGTGCAGGAACAGGAACGCGGGATTACCATTACCGCCGCTGCCACTACCTGCGTTTGGCAAGATATGCATATAAACATTATCGATACTCCCGGCCACGTTGATTTTACCATTGAAGTCGAACGCTCCTTAAAAGTCCTAGACGGAGCAATTGTGGTTTTCTGCGGCGTAGGCGGAGTAGAGCCGCAGTCAGAAACCGTCTGGCGCCAGGCTGACCGTTATGAAGTGCCTCGTATAGCCTTTGTGAATAAAATGGACCGCCCGGGAAGCAACTTCAGCGAGGTCATTGACCAGATGCATAAAAGGCTGGGGGCAAATGCCGCGGCAGTGCAGGTGCCTTTTGGCCAAGAAGAGAATTTTAACGGGATGATCGATATTGTTGAGAATAAATTACTGCTTTATAAAGGCGATGAAGGCAAAGAGTTTGAAGTTATCGAGGTGCCCGAGGATTACGCGGCAAAAGTAGAAACAGCGCGCAATATCCTGATTGAAAAACTAGCGGAAATTGACGATAAAATCATGGATGATTACTTGCATAGCCGCGCTATCAGCAACCTCGGCCTCAAGGCCGCCATACGCAAGGCGGTAATTGCCAATAAATTTGTTCCGGTATTCTGCGGGGCGGCTTTTAAGAACAAGGGCATACAACCCGTGCTAGACGCGGTTTGCGCTTACCTGCCTTCGCCGCTGGATGTGCCCCCGATAAAGGGAATAAATCCGGAAACCGGCGAATTTGAAGAAATCAAAACTGCTGACGAGTCGCCTTTTTGCGCGTTGTGCTTTAAGGTTGCCACCGACCCTTACGTGGGCAGGCTTAATTATATCCGGGTATATTCCGGAGTGCTTAATTCCGGCACCTATATATATAATGCCTCCAAGAGGGAAAGGGAGCGGGTGGCAAAATTGGTAAAGATGCACGCCAACCGCCAGGAAATCGTGGAGTCGGTCTCCGCCGGAGAAATTGCCGCGGTGGTGGGTTTAAAAGAAACCAAAACAGGGGAAACCCTCTGCACGGAAAAAAATCATATCCTGATTGAAGCAATGAAATTCCCGGAGCCGGTTATTCAACAGGCAGTGGAGCCAAAATCCAAGGACGACCAAGAAAAGCTAGGCATGGCCCTGCATAAACTAGAAGACGAGGACCCTTCGTTCCATGTCCTATATAACCAGGAAACCGGGCAGACCTTGATTGCCGGCATGGGCCAATTACACCTGGAGATTATCATCGACCGCATCTTAAGGGAATTTAATGTCGCCGCGGAAGTCGGCACTCCTCAGGTTGCCTACCGCGAGACCATTAGCAGAAAAGTCCGCTCGGTAGGAAAATTTATTTCCCAGACCGGCGGCCGTGGGCAGTACGGCCACTGCGTGATTGAAATGGAACCGCAGGAAACCCCGGGCAGCGGGATTACCTTTGAAGATAAAATCAAAAGCGGGGCGATCCCGCGCGAATTTATTTCTTCAGTAAAACAGGGGGTATTCGGAGCGGCAAAAAACGGCTGTATGGCCGGATATCCGGTGACTGACGTAAAAGTAGTTTTAGTTGACGGTTCCTTTCACGAAGTCGACTCTTCGGAATTGGCTTTTAAAATGGCCGGTTCGCTGGCATTTAATGACGGCTTTAGAAAAGCCGGGCCAAAACTTTTGGAGCCGATCATGGAAATAGAGGTTGTAGTTCCGGAGGAATTCATGGGACAGGTTATCGGAGACTTAAGTTCCCGGCGGGCAAAGATCATTTCCCTTAATCAAAGAGTAAATCTGCGCACCATAAGGGCCCATGTGCCGCTTGCGGAAATATTTAATTACGCCACAGCATTAAGAAGCTTGACACAAGGGCGCGCTTCGTATACAATGGAGCCTTCCTTTTACACTGAAGTGCCTTCACACATAGCAGAAAAAATTACCGCTGGATACGCAACCGCTGGGGCAAGAGTAACTTCTTAATAAAATGGAGGTGAGTAATGGCTAAGGAGAAGTTTGTTAGAAGTAAGCCGCACGTAAATATCGGGACCATTGGCCACATTGATCACGGCAAGACAACGCTTACCGCGGCAATCACCAAAGTCTTATCCAAACTCGGAAAGGCGCAGGCCCGCGAGTACGCGGATATCGCCAAAGGCGGCACCGTAAGAGACGAAACAAAGGTTGTAACGATTCAGGTCGCGCACGTAGAATACGAAACCGACAACCGTCATTACGCGCACATTGACTGCCCGGGCCACGCTGACTACATTAAGAACATGATTACCGGTGCCGCCCAGATGGACGGGGCAATTCTGGTAGTTTCTGCCGCTGACGGCCCGATGCCTCAAACCAGGGAGCACATCCTTTTAGCGCGCCAGGTAAACGTTCCCTCAATGGTAGTCTTCCTGAATAAAGTTGATTTAGTTACCGATACTGAACTTTTAGATTTAGTGGAAATGGAAGTCAGGGAGCTTTTAACCAAATACGGTTATCCCGGAGAGAAAACCCCGATCATCAGAGGCAGCTCTTCTAAGGCCATGGCAACCGAGGACGCAAACAGCGCCGAAGCAAAATGTATCCACGAATTAATGAAAGCGGTTGATGAGTTTATCCCGATTCCTGTCAGAGAAATGGATAAGCCGTTTTTGATGGCGGTAGAGGATGTCTTCAGTATCGAAGGCAGGGGCACCGTAGGCACAGGCAGGATTGAACGCGGAAAAGTAAAGTTAGGCGAAGAAGTAGAAATCATCGGCTTAAGGCCGGAGGTCAAGAAAACAGTAGTTACCGGAATCGAAATGTTCCGTAAGCTCTTGGATGAAGGCCAGGCCGGCGATAACGTGGGCCTGCTTTTAAGAGGTGTCGAGAAAACTGATATTGAACGCGGCATGGTCATCGCTGCCCCTAAATCAATTACCCCGCATACCAAATTTAAGGCCCAGATCTACATTCTAACTAAAGAAGAAGGCGGAAGGCATACGCCTTTCTTCAAAGGATACCGGCCGCAGTTCTATTTTCGCACCACCGATGTTACCGGAAGCGTCACTTTACCAGAGGGCGTAGAAATGGTTATGCCGGGCGATAACATGAACATGGAAGTGGAATTGATTACCCCGATTGCCATGGAGAAAGAATCCCGTTTTGCTATCCGCGAAGGCGGGCATACGGTTGGCGCGGGTGTTGTAACTGAGGTAATTGCTTAAGTGCAAAAAATTCGTATCAGATTGAAGGCATATGACCACAGGCTGCTGGACCAAGCGGTGCGGGAGCTGGTGGAAACCGTAAGGCGCACCGGTGCCAAGATTTCCGGGCCGGTGCCTTTGCCCACGAAAAAAGAGCTCTATTGCGTGCTGCGCTCACCGACTATCGATAAGAAATCGCGCGAGCAGTTTGCTTTGGCTACGCATAAGCGCCTGATTGAGATTTTTGAGCCGACATCCCGGACAATTGATTCGCTGAAGAAGCTAAACCTTCCGGCGGGGGTGGACGCGGAGATTAAGTAATTCACATACTGGTGTCAAAAGCGAGCGAAGCGAAGCAATCTTTTTAGATTGTTTCGTCGCAAAAACCGCTCCTCGCAATGACACATAGGAATCTTAAATTATATGATCGTCCTTTTAGGTAAAAAAATCGGAATGACGCAAACCTTCACCGAAGATAACTCTATGGTGCAGGTTACTGCTATTGAAGCAGGCCCTTGCCCGGTGCTGGCAATAAAAAGCAAATCCATCCAGATGGGATTCCAGGCGTGCCCCGATAAAAAGCTAAAAAGGCCTCAGGCGGGATTTTTTAAAAAAATAAACGTTGCCCCGCATAAAGTAATACGGGAATTTCCCAAAGAAACGAACGTTGAATACAAGCTCGGGGAAGAGTTGAAAATCGATTTGTTTAAGCCCGGCGATTATTTAGATGTCAGCGGGATTTCTAAAGGCAAAGGTTTTCAAGGCGGAATGAAACGCTGGCACTGGCAGGGCGGCCCAAGAACGCACGGCTCAACTTCACACCGCAGAGTCGGCTCTATTGGTTCCTCTACTACTCCCGGAAGAGTCTTTAAAGGCCACCATATGCCCGGCCACATGGGAGCAATCAAAGCCACCGTGCAAAATTTATTAGTAATAAAGATTGACCCTGAAAAGAACCTGTTGCTTGTCAAGGGAGCTGTGCCGGGAGCAAAGAATAGCTACTTAGTAATCAGCAAAGCTAAAAAGAGAATTGCAAGGGTTTTGCCGGCTGCTGCTACAGGCGCGGCTAAAGCAAAAGCTAAGAAATAATATGGATCAGGCATTCAACTTACCCGTATATAACTGCGAAGGCAAAGAAGTCGAAAAACTCGAGCTTAACCGTGAGGTTTTTGACGGAAAAGAAAACCTTGCATGTGTTTACCAGGTAGTTAACGGTTATCTGGCGAATCAACGCCAGGGCCTGGCCGCGACTAAAACCAGAGGAGAGGTCTCAGGCGGCGGCAAAAAACCCTGGAAGCAAAAAGGCACTGGCCGCGCCAGAGTTGGCTCCACGCGTTCGCCCCTTTGGCGGCATGGCGGGGTAATCTTTGGGCCGCACCCAAGGGATTTTTCTTATAAGGTGCCGCAGAAAATTAAAAATCTTGCTTTAAAATCCAGCCTGAACAGCAAGCTTAAGGAAGAGTCGATCATCGTGCTTGACGAGTTAAAATTGGAAACTTCTAAAACAAAAGAAGCGGCTAAAATTTTTACCCATTTTAAAATGCTGCTGGGTAGAAATAAAAAACCGTTAAGTTCTCTTTTGCTGGTAGAAAACATGGACAAGAATCTAAAGCTGGCTTTATCTAATATTGATTTTTTAAAACTCAACCTGGCAAAAGACACTTTTGCCTACGAGGTGCTGCAAAATAGGAAATTAATCCTCACTAAAGGCGCTTTAGAGGAAATCACCAAGAGGCTATCATGAAACACAGCGCAGACATAATCAAGGCTTTGATCCGCACGGAAAAGGCCACCATTTATGAGCCGAATGGCAAATACTTGTTTCTTACGGAGATTACGGCAAATAAGAGCCAAATCAAGCGCGCGGTAGAAGAAATCTATAAAGTAAAGGTCCTTGACATAAATACTTTTATCTCAAGGGGAAAATTAAAAAGAGTGCGCCATAAATTGGGCAGGACCCCGGCATTAAAAAAAGCGGTTGTAACTTTGAAAGCCGGGAATAAAATAGAAACAGCTCCATAATAAAGTAATGGGAAATAAAGCTTTTAAGCCATACACGCCGTCAAGACGGCACATGACCGGCCCGGATTTTTCGGAAATCACCAAACATAAGCCGGAAAAATCCCTGCTTCTGCCGCTAAAGAAAACCGGCGGCAGGAATGCCTACGGCAGGATTACCACCCGCCATATTGGCGGCGGGCATAAACAGATGCTGCGTACGGTGGATTTTAAAAGAGATTTATTCGAGCAAAATGCATTAGTTTTAGCAGTGGAATACGACCCCAACCGCTCAGCGAGAATCGCCTTAGTGGAATACCCCAATAAAGTAAAAAGATATATCCTCTGCCCGCTTGGGCTAAAAGTAGGAGAGACGATTATCTCTTCAAACCAAAAAGACACGGAAGTAAAAATCGGGAATTGCCTGCTCTTAAGGCATATTCCTTCGGGAACTTTAATCCATAATATCGAAATAAAACAGGGCCAAGGCGGGCAAATCGTGCGTTCCGCCGGCACAAGCGCTCAGGTTATGGCCAAAGAAGGCGAGTTGGCGCATATCCGCCTGCCTTCAGGAGAAGTAAGATTAATCAGATTAGACTGCCACGCAACTGTCGGGCAGATGGGTAACACGGAACACGGAGCGCTTTATTTAGGCAAAGCAGGAAAAAACCGCTGGTTAGGAATTAGGCCTTCGGTCAGGGGTGTCGCGATGAACCCGGTTGACCATCCGCATGGCGGTGGAGAAGGAAAATCAGGCCAGGGTAACCCGCATCCGGTTTCGCCTTGGGGCCAGCCAACCAAAGGCTACAGGACCAGAAAACCAAAAAGATATTCTAATAAGTTTATCGCTAAAAGAAGGAAATAAACATGCCACGCTCATTAAAAAAAGGGCCATATGTTCAAGAGTGTTTAATGAAGAAAGTGCAAAAATTAAGCCGCAGCGGAATCAGGCAGGCAATTAAGACCTGGTCAAGAAGGTCGACGATTATCCCGGATTTTGTCGGCCTTACTTTCGCGGTGCACGACGGCAGAAAACACATCCCGGTATTTGTCACGGAAAATATGGTCGGGCATAAGCTAGGCGAATTTGCACCCTCGAGAATTTTCAAGAAACACGGCGGCGTAAAGGCCAAGAAAGCGCTGGAGAAAACCTAAATGATTGCTAAAGCGCAAGGTAAATATATCCGGGTATCAAATACAAAAATTAATCAAGTAATGGAGCTGGTCCGGCGCAAGAGCGCTAATGAAGCAGTTGCGATACTTTCTAACTTGAATAAACGCGCCTGCGTGTACCTGATTAAAATTTTAAAATCCGCGATGGCAAACGCCAAGGTAAAAGGTTTTAACGCTGAACAGCTGTATATTTCAAAGCTAGTCTGCAATCCGGGCCCAAGCTGGAAACGATTTAAAGCCGCGGCTTTTGGCAGGGCATCGCCGATTTTGAAACGCACAGCGCATATTAATATAGAATTAGACTTGAAAGAGGGGAAGTAATGGGACAAAAAGTTCATCCGTTTATACTAAGAGTAGGTTATATCCGTAACTGGCACAGCCGGTGGTTTGCCAAACGCGGCGATTTCGCGAAGTTTATTTTGCAAGACTACAAAATCCGGAAATTCATCCGCAGCCGGTTTAAATTGGCTGCAGTATCTAATATTGTAATTGAGCGGCTGGCGGATAAGATAAGAATCCGTATATTTTCCGCGCGCCCCGGAATTATTATCGGCCGGCACGGCGCGGATATCGAGCGCCTGCGCGAAGACTTAAACAGCATGGTCAAAAGCGCTGTTTCCATAGATATCGAGGAGATAAAAAACCCCTCTATCGACGCGCAGCTGGTGGCGCAAAATATCGCTACACAGCTGGAAAAAAGGATTGCTTTCCGCCGGGCAGTGAAACGCGCCATGGAGCAGACAATGAATTCCGGGGCAAAAGGCGTGCGCGTCAGCTGTGCCGGAAGGTTAAACGGCGCGGAAATGTCGCGCACCGAGACTTATAAGCAGGGGAAAGTCCCCCTATCAACTTTTCGCGCCGATATTGACTATGGTTTTGCCGAGGCATTAACTACCTACGGGCTTATCGGAGTAAAGACTTGGATTTATAAAGGCGAAATTTTAATCAAAAGAAACTCCCAGAAGCAGCAAGCACAGCAGGAAGAAGAAGTAACCGCAAAACAAGCGTAAGTGTCATTGCGAGGGAGCGAAGCGACCGAAGCAATCTTTTAATAGATTGCTTCGCAAAAATCGCTCGCAATGACAGAAGAGTTCCAAATAAGGAGCATACAAAATAAATGGTTTTAATGCCCAAAAGGGTTAAATACCGTAAGCTGCAAAAAGGCACCCGCCGCGGAGTGGCCACTACCGGAGCAGAGCTGGCTTTCGGAGAGTTTGGCCTGAAGGCTTTGGAAAACGGCTGGATTAAAAATACTCAGATTGAAGCGGTGCGCGTGATCATCGCCCGTCAGCTGCACAAAGGCGGCAAACTCTGGATTAGGATTTTTCCTGATAAATCCATCACCAAAAAACCCGCGGAAGTGCGAATGGGCAAAGGCAAGGGCGACCTAGACCACTGGGTCTGCGTGATTAAAAGAGGGCGGATCTTGTTTGAGTTGGGTGGGGTGCCGGAAGAATACGCCAAGCGCTGTTTCAGGATGGCGGCTTATAAGCTGCCGATGCGCTCAAAATTCATTACCAGGACGCACAGATGAAAGCAAAAGAACTGCGCAATTTAACTAAAGAAGAATTACTGCTAAAACAAAATTCCCTGAAAGAAGAGCTCTTTAAGCTGAATCAGCAGCGCTATGGGGGAAGAGTGGAAAAACCGCATATGTTTAATTTAGTCAAAAGAGATATCGCCAGGATCAATACCATTTTTAATCAAAAGAAAGAAAAATAACATGGGCAAAAGAAAACTTTTTTCGGGAGAGGTTACCAGCGATAAGATGAATAAGACCGTGATCGTAAAGGTCGTGCGGCTGGGCAAGCACCCTAAATACGGCAAGGTCTTCAAAAAGCAGATTAAGTTTAAGGCCCACGATGAAAATAATTCGGCGAAGTCCGGCGATATAGTCCTCATCGAAGAAACCAGGCCCCTGTCAAAAGACAAGTATTTCCGGGTAAAAAAAATCATCAAGAAGGCGCGAACGAAAGACTTAGAAATTAAAGAGGGAGTTCTATGATCCAACTGCGCAGCATCCTAGACGTTGCAGATAATACAGGCGCAAAGCGGGCGTCTTTTATCGGGGTTTTAAATAAGAAGAACTGCGCCCATGCTGAAATCGGCGATATCATCAACGTCAACATCAAAGAATCTTCCCCTGAAGCTGTGGTAAAAAAAGGCGAAGTAGCCCGGGCAGTGATTGTGCGCACAAAAAAACCCATCCGCCGCAGCGACGGCTCTGTATTAAGATTTGACCGTAATGCCATAGTATTTATCGACGATAAGCTAAATCCCAGAGGAACCCGCGTATTTGGGCCGGTAGCAAGGGAACTACGCGATAAAAATTTTACGAAAATTATTTCTTTGGCGCCCGAGGTAATTTAAGGAAATGTTCTACTCCCTCGCCTAACCGCTTGCCCCCGCGCCTAGCTGATAAAGCAATAGCGGGTGGCTGCGCAGGCTCGGGTCCTCGCTTCGCGGGATTTCACTAAATGCACCGAAGGTGCATAATTGTGTTCAAAAATTCGCCCTTGACATTTGCGAAGCAAATGTCAAGGGCTCATTTAAATGCTAAAAATCAGAAAAGGCGACACAGCTTGGATCATTAAAGGCAAGGATAGAGGCAAGAAGGGGAGAGTTTTAACTGTCTTTACGCAGGAAAAACGCGCTTTAGTGGAAGGCTTGAACCTGGCAAAAAAACACAAGCGCCAGACCCGTCAGGATCAGCAAGGCGGGATAATCTCCATTGAGGCGCCGGTGGCAGTGGCTAATCTAATGTTTTTTTGCAAGAATTGCGGCAAACCGGTGCGCTTAGGCTTTACGATCGCGCAAGACGGCACCAAGGCAAGGATTTGCAAAACCTGCAAGGGGACAGTGTAAAATGACTCCGCGATTACTCGAAAAATACCGCAACGAAATCATACCGGAGCTAATGCAAAGTTTTAAATTAAAAAACCGCATGGAGGCACCGCGCCTGGAAAAGATTGTGGTGAATATGGGAGTGGGCGAAGGCATTCAAGATGTTAAGATCATCGAGAGGGCGATGGAAGAGCTGGGAACGATTACCGGCCAGAAGCCGCTCTTGCGCCGGGCAAAAAAGGCAATCTCCAATTTTAAGATTAAAGAAGGCTCGCCTGTCGGCTGTAAGGTAACCTTAAGGCGGCGGATGATGTATGAATTTTTAGACCGCTTAGTCAATGTTACCCTGCCGCGCATCCGCGACTTCAGGGGAGTTTCACCGGATGCCTTTGATAAAGGCGGAAATTACACTTTAGGCTTAAGCGAACAGGGAATATTTCCCGAGATCGAATACGATAAAATCAGCCGCCCGCAGGGCATGGATATTACTTTCGTGATTAAAGGCAGCAAAAATATTGAGCAATCAAGGCAGCTGCTTAAACTTTTCGGCATGCCTTATAAACTCCCGGAGAATACATAATTCATGGCGAAAAATTCTCAGATAGCCAGATGGAAGAGGCCGGCGAAATTTTCTACGCGCAAATATAACCGCTGCAGTATTTGCGGGCGCTCCGGCGGGTACTTGAGAAGGTTCCAGCTCTGCCGTATTTGTTTCCGGGAACTAGCCTGGCAGGGCCTGATACCCGGAATAAAAAAAGCGAGCTGGTAAAAAAACTATTAAGCGAAGGGATTAAGAAAATGTCCAGAACAGATTTAGTAGCAGATGTTTTTACAATTATACGCAACGCCTTAATGGTTAAGCGGGAAACTGTGGACGTGCCCTCATCCGGCATGATCAGGGCAATCGTGGAAATCCTTAAAAAAGAAAACTATATCGAAAACTTTAAATTGATTGAAGACAATAAACAGGGGCTGGTACGGATTTATTTGAAATATAGCGCCGGCAAACCGGCAATCAGGAATATTAAACGCGTTTCCCGGCCCGGGTTGCGCATTTATCAAGAAAGCAAAAGAATCCCCATGGTCTTAAGAGGGAAAGGGCTGGCAATAGTTTCAACTTCTAAGGGTGTGTTGACCGACAAAGAAGCGCGCGAAGCTAAGCTCGGCGGAGAAATCATCGGCTATATTTGGTAAATTGTAGTTGCCCAATTCATTGGGCCCGAAAAAAAAGGCAGCTACAACCGTTTTCATTAATAACTAAAAAAACTTATGTCGCGATTAGGCAAGAAACCAATAATAATACCTAAAGATGTAACGGTCCAGGCCAAAGACGGGGTGATTCTCGTTGAAGGCCCAAAAGGGAAATTGAGCCAGGCCCTGCACACACGGATGTCTTTGGAGAATAAAGAGGGACAAGTACTGGTGAAGCGTATTTCCGACAGCAAGATCGATAAATCTTTGCATGGGCTTTACCGCGCCTTGATCGTAAATATGATCGTAGGGGTTACCGACGGCTATACCAAGGAACTGGAAATTATCGGCGTAGGTTTTAAAGCTCAGGTGCAGGGAAATAATTTGAATATGCATTTAGGTTTTTCCCATCCGGTAAATGTGGCAATCCCCGAGGGGATTAAGATTGAAACACCCAAGCTCACCCAAGTAATCATTCGCGGAATCGATAAAGAGGCAGTCGGCCGCCTAGCTACAGAAATCCGCGGCATTTATCCGCCTGAACCTTATAAAGGCAAAGGAATTCGTTTTGCCGGTGAATACATCAAGAAAAAAGTCGGCAAAGCGCAAGCTACGACTAAATAAGTGAGGGCACAACTTACGGAGCGGATAGCGAACGTAAGTTGTATGCCCGAACTTATCCTTGACAATTTTTGTATACAAAAATTGTCAAGGATCTAATTCGCGCATTAACCCCGCACCTTTTTAGTATTCAAAGATTTTGTTTTTAAAAACTTGAATAAATTAAAAGGTGCGGGGTTAAGCGCTCAATTTAATGCGCACTAAAGAAGAATTAAGATTGAAAAGGCATCGCAGGATTAAAACGCGGATGGCCGGCACAGCGGAAAAACCCCGCCTGGTGGTGCGGCGCAGCCTGAAGAATTTTTCCGCGCAGTTAGTTAACGACAGCCAGAAAAAGGTAATTTTATCGCTTTCTACATTTGACAAGGAATTAAAGGCGAAGTTCCCCTCGGCGGGAAACTTAAAAACCGCGCAGGTATTCGGGGAAACCTTTGCCCAGCGCTCCAAGGAAAACGGAATAAGCAAAATTGTGTTTGACCGAGCAGGATACCTATACCATGGCAGAATAAAGGTATTTGCCGATGCTTTGAGAAAAGGCGGACTGGAGTTTTAAATGCGTGATTTAAATAGCGAACGTCATTCAAATTTTGTGGAAAAGGTAATCCGGATTAACCGGGTGACTAAGGTTACCAAGGGCGGCAAAAAGATGCATTTTAGCGCCCTGGTTGTCGTCGGCGACGGTAAAGGAAACGTGGGCTTCGCGCAGGACAAGGCTAACGAAGTGGCTGATGCCATTCGCAAGTCCCTTACTAAAGCAAAAAAATCATTGTTCAAAGTCACTCTTGAAGGCTCAACAATTTCTCATGAAATAATCGGGCATTTCGGGGCGGCAAAAGTCATGTTGAAGCCGGCTTCCGAAGGAACCGGGGTTATTGCCGCAGGGCCGGTGCGCGCCATCTGCGAAGCAGCCGGCATAAAAGATATTTTAACCAAATGCCTGAAATCCAATAATCCGGTCAACGTGATTAAGGCAACAGTGGATGGCCTGAAAAACTTAAAGGTATAAGCTGATGACGGAGAAAATCGTTAAGAAAAAAATTGTCTTAAAAACGGGAACAGGTTCGCCTAAGGCAGAAAAAAATACGCCGTTGCTTAAAACAAGGGAAATTTCGGGGCTATTTAACCTAAAAGCCCCTAAGGGCGCGCATAAGCGCCGTAAATATTTAGGCCGCGGCTCCAGTTCAGGGCACGGAAAAACTTCTACCCGCGGAAGCAAAGGGCAAACTTCTCGCGCCGGCAGGCATTTTTATTTAGGGTTTGAAGGAGGACAGTCGCCATTAATCCGCAGGATGCCAAAGAGAGGGTTCACTAGTGTCTTTAAAAAAGTGTTTCAGATTGTTAATTTAAAGGATTTAAATGAAATCAAAGAAAATACGATTACCCCGGAGCTCTTAGAAGAAAAGGGGCTGATTAAAAATAAGGAAAAATTAGTAAAAATTTTAGGCAACGGCGAAATTAAAAATCCGCTTACGATTACCGCGCACGCCTTTTCTAAAAAGGCAGCCGCGGAAATCAGGAAGGCGGGGGGAAAAACAGAGCTAATCCCATGCTTAGCGCGTTAGTCAATTCCTTTAAAATTCCGGATTTAAAAAGGCGCCTGATAATTACCGGCGCGCTTTTAGCTGTTTACCGTGTTGGCTGCTATATTCCCACACCCGGTATTGACGGAGCGGCTCTTGCGGAATTCTTTAACCGCATTTCCAAGACTCAAGGGGGAACGATCTTTGGCATCATCAACATGTTTTCCGGCGGCGCCATGGAACGCCTGACTATTTTTGCTCTCGGGATTATGCCTTATATTTCGGCATCGATTATCCTGCAGCTTTTGACCGCGGTAGTGCCGGCTTTAGAGAAATTATCCAAAGAAGGAAAGGCCGGCTACGAAAAAATAAACCAATTTACCCGTTACGGGACGGTCTTACTTTCCATTATCCAGTCATTTTTTATCGCTTTGTGGCTGGAAAACCCGGCGCGCTTTGAAGGGTTAAAAATTGTTT
>Ga0265296_1001274_pt1 | contig 29864 bp, 23 predicted proteins | sample MunlanPumphouse1_FD_189073 | JGI IMG/M metagenome (GOLD analysis project Ga0265296, IMG submission 189073) | Groundwater microbial communities from a municipal landfill in Southern Ontario, Canada - Pumphouse #1 | ecosystem: Environmental > Aquatic > Deep subsurface > Groundwater | place... | reverse complement strand
TAATAAAAGCCTTCCCTTAGCTTGCATGATCATTATAATCAAATATTTCGTTCAATCCGAGCAGTACGAGATCGGGGACTGCAAAGATGTTAATTTTTAGTTTATTGTGCAAGAATTGATGATCGCCACCAGTAATAATGACCGTTAATTCATCAAATTTTTCCTGGTAGAGCCTGATAAGCTCCCTGATCTCAGCCGTCACCCCGTTATAAACGCCTGAAAGCAATGACTCACGGGTTGAACGCCCTATAAGCCCATCAAAGTCATCTGGTTCAATTAACGGTAATTTTCCGGTGAAAGTATGCATGGCTTTGAAGCGCATTAAAATTCCGGGTGATATTCCGCCTCCAAGGTATTCGCCGTTTTTGGTGAGAATATCATAGGTGATGCAGGTCCCGGCATCAATGGCAAGTATATTATGACCCGGGAACAGCGACCAGGCACCGGTAACAGCGGCAATTCTGTCCTTGCCCAAACTCTCAGGGGTCTGGTAGAGGTTTTTTATTGGGATAGGCGTCCGTGAATTCAGAAGGATAAATTTACCCGATCGGGAGAGAATTTTTTCCAGTGCCAAAGGATGATTTGATACAGACGAAAGGATAATCCCCTGGAAAGGGCCGTTTTTTTCAATGAAATTAATTAAGGTATCCGGCTTCAGGTCCTGGAATAATTCTTTCAGAAGCAAATTCTTACCGTCGAAAACAGCCAGTTTTTGAAGGGTATTCCCGAAGTCGATGATTAGTTTTGAATTCACTTTACTGAAAAGGGATGCAAAGGTAGGGTTTTTAGTTGACAGTTGACAGTTGACAGTAGGCAGTGGATATTATTTTTGAGTCTCTAAGTGCAACGAGTCTACAATAATCATTGACTGCTGCCCACTTTCTGCCTACTGTCAACTGTCAACTGCCTACTTTTTTTTGCCATCGATTGAAATCAAGGAAAAAATTTTTATCTTTGCCTCCCTTTTGATTGGTACCATAGCTCAGTTGGTAGAGCAACGGACTGAAAATCCGTGTGTCGCTGGTTCAAATCCCGCTGGTACCACAGGATAAATGATTATAAACCCCGTTAATGTTGAGTTAGCGGGTTTTTTTGTTTGCTAATTGCGAAACTATTGCGAAACAATTAAGTAAAAATGGGACTTTTGATTAATTTATCCTGTAATTTTTATTATTATCCTCCAACGCCCTTGGATGAATAGATTCAGGGATTTTACACTTTTATTATATATGCTTTTGTGGAAATTGGTGTCTAATATTGCAGAGGCTAAAACTTAAATCGATATGTTTTTATTTGCATATCGCTAACCTTTTAACTGTTAACTTATAACTTGTATTTCGATATCAGTATTAGCAGGCATTTCAAAGCGGAAATGACTTTTTCCTGTGGGGAAAGAAACACCTTTATTTGATGAATGGCAAAGATCTGCTTCTTGGCTCTCAGGATCGGGACCGGTTTTTCTGGCTCACAGGTCCATGGACCAACCGGAAGGATGCGGAGAACGAGCTCTGTCCTGCTATCCAATTGATCGATTATAAAGCTAACACTGGTGTTTTTGGACTTGTTTCTCTGTCCTGCCCAGGCGAAGGGCGAAAGGTGAGTTTTGACCCCGATATAAAATGATACCAGTAAACGGTACAAAATGATACCACTATTTTCAATGGGTTGATATGAATAGGTTTTGGGAGTGGGTTTTATTGGCTTGATCAGGGCTTTTTCGGGGATTTCAGTTTGATTTGTAAAACAAGGTGGTTTTATCGTTGGAAGACTGATTTGGTTTTGTCGTAGGGTTTTATTGTAAATGATATATATACTGATGTTTGCAAAAGAAAAGGGCTGTCGGTTATGACAGCCCTTGCTTAGTTTCATTTTACGGTGGTGTTGTGGCTCCAATGGTTCTGTTTCGCTTTTATTGATGTTTTTCATATTTTTTCTGTAATTCCTTGCCCTGGTATTGCCTGTAGCTGGGGCCTTTGATCTCGATCTTTAATGAACGGTGAAAGATCCTGTCAAGGATGGCTCGGGTTGATATGGGATCACCCAGATATTCTGCCCAGTCATTTTCTTCCACGTTGGTTGTAAATATTAAGGAACGGCAATATCTGTAACGTTCATCCACGACCTTGAACAACAGATGGGCCTCTTTTGTCAACTGAAGTTCCAGGCGGTCATGACCCATTTCGTCAATGATAAGCAAATCAGGCAAGGTATACCGGCGTAAGCGTTTAGGAAGGTTTTTCTCGAAGACCCCATTGTTCAGGTCGTTTATTAAGCCGGCACAGGTTGTATATAATACTTTGTAGCCTTTTTCACAGGCTATCATGCCAAGGCTCTGGGCTATATGACTTTTCCCCGTTCCGCAATCACCGATAAACAAAAGCGATTCCTTGTTTTTTATGAACTCCATGGTCGCTAAATCCATGACCAACGACTTTCGTAATCTGGGCTGAAAGCTAAACTCAAAATCACTGAGCAACTTGTATGGACGAGGCAAGCGGCTTTCGGTGATCCGGTAGCGGATAGTACTTTCCCGCTTGCGGGCTGCTTCCTCTGAGAGGATCATCTCCAAAAATTCCAGCAAGCCAAGTTCTTTTTCATGGGCCCGTTGTATATACTGCTGATATTGCTGTGATATTTTTTTCAACCCAAGATATTCACTCAGTTCCCCAATGGTGTCAGTTTTATTCCTCATAACCAGGTTGTTGATCAAACAGGGTTTTTATTGCATTCAGGGGCCGGGCATGGGTCATTAAAAAACCTTCAATCGTTTTTATGTCATATACACCGTGATTGAGGGCCCGGTTCACCGCCATTAATATATCTTGGGTTGAATATGTCACCTTTAATGACAATAGCTTTGTCAATACCGTGGTGGGATCCTTTTTCTGCGCCGCCAGCTTTTCTACATATTTCTCCATTGACCCTCCCATGCTGATCAATCGTTGTTTTACATCCGACAACTTTATGCCGGTTGTGTGTTTAAATCCGGCAGATGGCAGCCCTATATAACGCACGGCAGATCCTTTACCTGGAATGTCATACGCCATGATTTGTTCAAAATCGGGAGCATAAATGATGACCTGCTCACCGGTAATCCTAACAGGGCAACTTTTAAACATGTTGTCCCCCGGGACATAAAAGGAACATCCCTGCCACTGGATACAGGATTCCTGATTAACCACACGGTAAACGATCAACGAAGTATCATAGTGGGTTTTGGGCAGTGGTAATAAAAAACTGATCTCTTCCTGGAACATTTCTATAGGCTGACGATTGGTGGTACGGTGTTTACGTGTATCGTTGATCTCTGTAAGCCAGCTTCTTAATTGCCCTTTCAGATCATCTTTGTCACGAAAATGACGGCCATTTAAAAAGTTCGTTTCCAGATAATAAAACGGACGTTCTATTTTTAAGTTCTCCACCGGGCGCCGTGGGTGTATGGCCAGGGGACGAAAGCCGTAATGGGAAGCAAAACCAAGATAATGCCGGTTAAAGATGGGTTGTCCACTGTCCCAGCGGTCCACGCAGACCTTCTGGTTGTCGCTCTTTATCTCCCTGGCCGCTCCGTCAAAATAGATAAAGGCATGTACCAGACATTCGAATAAACTCGTCTGTACCTTATCTTCAACCACCTCAATATACTGCCTGCGACTGTAGCCCAGTATATAGCTGAAGAAAATCACCTTTTGCTCTTTACCCTCAGATGAGGTAAATTCTATCATGTATTCGCTCCAATCGTGCGCCGCCCGCTGACCAGGAGCTGTCTCAACACATCGTATCACCTCTTTGGCCGCGCCTTTACGTATGGTGGCTATATAATCCTCAAGGATGCTTATCTTTCCGGCATACCCTTTTTCAAGGATACACTCATAGATCCTTTGCGCCGTCACGCCTTTAAATTCTTCCAGCAACCGGTGGATATAATCCTTATGCGGGTCAAGTTTTGATTTGCGTGGGTCAAGCTTAAAACCATTGTTCATACCCTCGCTCCGCCGCCGTTCATACTCTTGCAGTATCCGGCTGGCACGCCTGCGGCTGATGCGATATTCTTCCGATAAGCGCCTGATCGACCAGCCCTGATTGTACTGGTAGATCAGACTGTTTTCCAATGCTTCGTCTTTCATAATGCTTCAATGTTTTTTTAATGGTTTCTGTTAGTCGTAATATCGGCGCTAATAATTCATCCAGACCCGGCAGTAAGATGGCATGCTCATTTGCACTCAGATTCTCTGTATGCACACTCTGTAATACACTACTGAGGATATTAACCTGTAATCGAAGTAACTCCCGCGACTTTAATAACTGGTTCCCATGGTCTGACAACCGGCTGTCGTAATATTTTTCCTTTTGAACTGCCTGGCGGATAACTTCGCGGATATGGCCGTATAGGTACCGGGTATCCTGCTCCGTCTTGGATTTTAATAACTTGTCAACCACTATGGCGCACTCCCGGCTGCTCAGCCCCTCTTTCACTATGGACGCCAATGCCTCCCCCTGATTGCCACGCGGCAATTTTACCAGTTCCCTGCCATGGCTCACGCTGATACCGCCCATGCGTATCTCATCCTGGACCTGTGGCAATAATCGCTCTATCATGCCCAGGCGGCGGCATACCCAGCTGTGGCTCTGTCTGAGTAGTGTTGATACTTCTTTCTGGCTCATTAAGTGTTCACGCACCAAACTGGTCACGATCAGCCCCTGCTCGTACATGCTTAAACTGCTGTTGTACCGGTTGTAATGGATGATCATGGCCTTGGCCATGGCTGTATCCACTTCAAATACCAGCGACACTAACTCGTCCAATCCAAGTTCTACGGCCGCACGGTAACGTTTTATCCCATCTATAATGTTATAAGTATCTTCCTGCTTTTGTAAAATAACCGGTTGCAGTTGCCCTCCCGACATCATAGAGGCAACCATCGCCCTTACCGAATCAGGGCTGATCAACCGGTATTCGTTTGACCATTCCCGTATTTTTTCTGTCTTTATTGATATGGGATCCATCTTAGCTGTATTTGAACGCAAAAATACCCATGCCAATCATCCCATCCTATCGCGTCCGGATTTACAACAAACGGACAAACAACGGTTTTTTGTCTGTAAATGGCAGCATTTCAATCCGTTCCAGCATTAACGCGTCCGGATTTACAATCTTTGTTGTAAGGCTTGTTTTGTCCTTCTTACGAGCATACCTCTCCCGCTGCTTCTCCCTGTTCCCTATAACATATTGGGGATGGGCAGCCCGGTAAGCACGCTGATAATCTGAATAATATTGGGGATTGCTCTGCCCTTGTTGCCTTTTTCGTTTTTCCCGGACTTTTTCCAACTTCCGGATGCGGAACTCCTGGTTGTTGTTGTATTTGTTCCTGTCAAATGTCAGCTTGCGGTAACTTTGACACTCGGTATTGCCACAGTAGCATTGAACCAGATGCTTTAGCTTTTTGTTCGATCTAACCCTTCTTCCACAATGATGACATACGATGGTTCGCATAGACTTTTTTTATAAGTCTATGCTTTTTTCTCAATTGGGTGGCATCATTTATTTCCGGGAAATGGTAACGTTGTTAATCGGGGCGGAAAAGGTGAGCTACTCTATAGATTCTGGCGTACAAATAAAACGCAACGTATAGGGGGGGCGGGTGTGAGTAAAGCATTTCCCGCAGGCGAATGGAGGGTGGCCTTGGAACATATAAGTGCCGAAGCAAAAATTATTCATTTATATGGGAAACGTGATTGTTACTCCGGGGAAAAAGCATGTTTTAATCGACTACTTTACTCCTAATTTTTGTATTTGTCTTTCTTATAGAATGTAAGTAAGTGGAATATGGTCTTGCTTTATTGTCTGAATGATTTTCTGCTGCAGCTTTTTGCTTAATTTTTTTAGGTGCATCAATGAAATTATTGAATACATCAATGCCTGTAATTGTCTGGAAACCCTTATATTTAGTCTTTCGGTAATTTATTTTATAACCTCCAGCTGTAATAATTTCTAAAATATCATTGAGAAGAGGTTTAAAATCAACCTGTGATGAGAAAGTCAGATCGTCAACATATCTTGTGTATATCAAACTATATCTCTTACATAGAGCCAAAAGTATTTTATCTGTTTCGAGAAATACGAGGTTCGCAATATGTGTACTTGTTGGAGTTCCTTGTGGCAACTCGTACTTCCAGGTAGTAAGTTTTGTTAACCAGTGTGCAAAATGGTTTGAAAAGCCTAATTCTAAAAATGTTTTATATACTTGTTTGTACTTTATACCTGGATAAAAGTTCTGCAGATCTGTAGTAAATTGAAATTTATTGCCTTGATGCCGTTTAGCGTTAGTTCTGTTACTCTTTTTTTTCACCCCACCATATATATTTTCAGGTAATGGAATAGGGGCAAGAATCTTATTTTTTATCGACCTCTGGATTATTTTAAGGCGATTTAATGATGGCCTTATAACTCTTTGCTTTACAGTGCCATCTTTAAATCTTTTAAGTTCACCCGTTTCTTTATTAACTTTCTTTTCAAACCACTCATTATAATATTCGTTAATGTGACTTGTTATGTAAATTACTTCATTAGGTTTGCAACCTATGATAGAACAAAGTAGTTTGAGTTGTGAATATTTAAACCGAGAAAAATTCATTGATAAAGGATTTGACAGAAGGGCCTATAATTTCAAAGGCTTTTCGTTTGCTTTGCTGAATATCTTCCTCATTAATAGAAAGAAAGAATAAAATAGGTAATGGAACATTCAGTTTTTCGCTTATTGTTTTTAGAGTAGAAAGATTGGGTTCTTTCTGATTGCTCTCAATTAAAGAAAGGTAAGTTTGAGAAATTCTACAACGTAGGGCAAACTCACCTTGTGTCTGCCCTTTTTGTTTTCTGATATTTTTTATGGTCGAACCTAAATCCATGGTTAAAAAAAATTAAGGAGTGTTCAGATTTACTAAAGCATCATGTTCTTATCTTCATTTTCACCGAAAAAATTGGAGAGCAATTCAACAATCTTAACAACTGTTTTAAGGATCTCACTGTTAGTTTTACCCTTTTTTCGTTTAAGATAGAGAAGTCGAGCATTAACTTCATTTAGGATTATTAAATCCTCATCTGAAAGAGAACACCGGTTCTCGATGATAGTTTCAATACTATGTATCAACCTATCAATGTTTTGGCTTTGAATCTTTCTGGCCATAATTATTAAATTTTAGTTATCAGGACAATATCGTCCTTGCTCCATAGCCAAAATTGTCTGATACTAATTGCGTAAACGATGTTCTCATTGCACTCGCCTAATTTTCCTTGCTCCAGCAACACATACATATATTGAGGAAGCATATATAACAGCATTACAAATTATACCGATGATTTCCGTTTTAAACGGAGTTGCAGAGGGTACAATCGCCGGGCCGTTACTATACCCTAACGGGTTGTCCTTACGGACTGTCAAGTAAACTTCACTTAGTAGTCAGAACCAAAACATTTTTCAAAGAACTAATTTCACAAAGATACAAAATATTACTACCAGTTAAAAATATCACCATTATTTTTATTAACATTTTTTTCACATCGATATTATTGATTTTATAAGCACAAGTTTAGGTTAGTTCATTTTGTATTTTGAATATTTAATTTTCTTACATTTGAAATCACAACTCCAATCCAAGTAATATTAACTAAATTCTTGCATCAAAAATGTTCCCCATTATACTTTAACCATGAATAATCGATCAAAAGACCAATAAACATTTCAATCGACTCTCTCACAAAAGTAAAAACCATAATTATAAATCAACCGTAACAAATCGGTTCGAGAGAAGAGCTTTCCAATACGCAGACTGAGTGTTCGTTTCTTAATAAAGTATAATTTAAATTGTTTTAACAATTAGGATATTACGAAATTGAAAATAAAGTGCCGAATAGAGCTCACCAGCACTTAGCCCCGATACGTTATTTTACATTTGTATAATGACTAAGCAAGTAGAAGAATTAACATTTGAAGACTTGTTTGATAGTATTATCAAGGAAAGCCAGAGATTTCTTATTGAATATAACCACAAAATTTCGCACTATAAAGATGATAGTTTTATCATCTTTAATATCATTTCTGTGAATGGTTGCCTAACAGAGTATCAATTCAAGAAGCGACTCCAAGGATTAATTAGGGATTCTCTTAAAAATCTCAGTATCCATATTCAATCAATTCCTAAAAATGAAAGGATTGATTTCTTGGACAATATCAAAGATGAATTAGACGAATTGACTTATGTAGTGCAAGATGATACTCAAAAGTTTGGAGAAAGTGAACACGGGCCAAGAGAAGTGTATAGTTTTAAAACTTTTGCCAAGCCATTATTCAAAGGAACACAAGATGACAAAATCAAATTTTACGAAACAAGCATCAAGAGAAAGGCCGAGAAATATGCTGATTTATGGCTTCAAATGATTGGAGAGGCTAAACATAAAGTTGACTTTCTAATAAACCAGATCGACCTTCTCCATGATTTTGATGATGGAAAGGAGATTATTAATACCACCTATGTTGACCATTCAAGAATTATTGAATTAAAAAAAATTCAATCTAAGGATTTTGATCTTACTCGGCTAATCCAACAATGTGAAGAATTGAATGACGCTTCATTAAGGGGCAATCCATATTCAGTGATTCTATTGGTCAGGGCGATTATTGATCATGTTCCACCAATCTTTGGAAAAAAGAACTTCCAAGAAGTTGCTAATAATTATGGAGCAAAGAGCTTTAAAGAATCAATGGACCGACTTGACAATTCTTCCAGGAAGATTGCAGACATAGGACTTCATCAACAAATAAGAAAAAAAGAAACGCTCCCCAATAAAACACAGGTTAACTTTTCGAATGATTTGGATGTATTATTAGCTGAAATTGTAAGAATATTAAAATGAAAAAGTGTAGTAATTGTTCTATCCCCTTTTAATTAAATAATTTCCTTATTATATCTTTTAAACTCAATCGAAGAACATTTACTCAAAATTACTCACACTACTACCATAAACTAAGGAGTAATTACTATTCCCCCAGCACCGCCTTCTGTAGCAACATCTGACTGTTTGAATAGAACGGCGTATCTGTCTTCCCTAATATGCTTGATGGTAATGTTGTGATCTCATTGAGGTTTTCCATGGGTACCAGGACTGTCTTGGCTCCGTTTTCTGATAGTAATGTCACTTTATCTGCAAAGTAGGTTGCTCTTTCTATGGCTCCGCCTATGGAAATGTTGCCTAATACTCCCAATCCGGGTTTGAGGTTCTTTTTATAGATGGATGATAGTATTGCGACATATACTGCGCTGCCGATGCCTCCGCTGATATAGGCGCCCATGAGGTTGCTGATTTGAATGTTTAGATCGTATCCGGAAAGTGAATGTTGCTCATGCAAAATGGTCTTTTCGTTGGCCCGGAGGTAGTTGTAGGTGTTCTTGATGTTTTCCTTTACTTCCTGGTTGTTCGTGCCGGTTATATTGACTTTTCCGCTTCCTTTGATGGCAACTACTTCTACTTTAACCAAGGAATTGTTGTCTCCATCGCTTGTTGCGGTGTAACACACTCCTGGGGGTAATGGATTGCTTTCTATTAATGCTGATCCGCGTTCCTCGGGCAGGCCGACAAATATTTCTTCCTGGGTTTCTTTATCGATATAAGAGAAGTTGGTGTCCCAGAACTCCATCCCGCCAATACGTTTTAATTGTTCTTTGACCCTTCTTCTCATCTCCATGGCTATGACAAGATATTCCCTGATATCTTCTTTTGTATAGTTATGGTCCGGATGCAAGAGCTTTATGAACCCTGAAACAATTTTTCTGACGGATTTATAGTCCCGTTGCTTTAAATGAGAACCAAGGATGAAGTATTTGTCGATCACATCATAATAGGTTGTCTTTCTCTGGGCTTTTAGAATTTCTGAAAAGAAATCAGTACTGAACCCATAATGGACAGTGAAATTCTTGGGACTAAATTTTGTTATTTCCCATCCGGGTAAGAACAGGTTTATACGGTCCAGAAATGCTGTATCGAAATTCACCTGGTCAGATAGGGGACTGAACAGATGGGATGTCTGCAGGACGGTTTCTACCGGCTGGTTGATGTTACCATTAAGGATTATTGATGCCTGGCCGGAAATCTCACCGCCTCTTCCTGCTCTTGAAAATGAACCGGATTCCATGTAATCCTTCATCATAGGGATGGCATCATTATCCTTAAAGAGCTTGTCTGTGCTTTCATCAAAGCAAATAGCGTCCCAAACCCCGACCGATCCTACACGGCCTGTTGTATTGTTTACAAATAGTTGTGCAACTGTACCCTGGCCTCCGGAAATAAGAATGGCATAGGGCGTAATTTCTTTATAGATGTATGACTTTCCGGAGGAACGCGGACCCAGTTCCACCATATTGAAGTTCGCTTCAACAAGTGGGATCAAACGTAAGAGAAGTAAATTCAACTTTCTTTCATCCAATCCTTCACTGCCAGGTTCATATCCGGCACTGCGGAGCAAGAGAGTCTTCCATTCTGCCTTTGTAAACTCCTTTCGTTTCAGGGTTATCCTGGTGTTATCAAAACTTGAAAGCTGGATTGGTTTAATGTCCCTGACTACAAAAGGAAAAACGTTGGAACCAATGGTTATCATGGGATCATATTCCATCTCTATAATTGCCCATATACCGCCAAGCAACATTTTTTCGTGACTCATTACCAGATCATCACTGATATTTGCTTTTTTGATATTGCTGTTACTGATACTCGCCCAATATTTGTCGTGCTGTGGATCGAGATCAACTGAAATTTTATCTATGATCTTATAACGGCCCTTCTCCCTTAGTTTAGACTGAATCAGGCTGCTTTCTTCGGGACTCACATAATGATCCCTGAGAATGTTCTTGACATTCTCCATCCCTTCTTTGAGCTTTACCTCATCCTCGGTGCTGCAAGTATTGGCTAACAGGTATTCCAACACAAATGCCGGAACATTGGCTCCTCCTTTGATGATGCCAACCAGGTCCTTTTTGACTACAAAGCCCCTGAAATGCTCTAATGCCTTTTTATCTAAATCGTCTAAGACTATCATAAGCTCTTAATTTTATAATAAGCCCCCAAGATCCCGGAGGTTTGACTGCTTGATAATAACTGAATCCAATTGTTCCTGTGAAGTAGCATCCACCAATGCAACCTGTACCTCTGAATGTCCTTTAAATGAAAACTCCAAAGATTCGGTTTTACCGGCTTCCATATTGATAATACTGCTACTATTGTAATTTACGCCGCCTGCATAAAGTAAAACCTGAACCTTGCGGCTTTCAGAAAATAAATCTGATTTTGAAGTTGCAGCTTGTAGTTTGATACCAAACAATTCACCTGTTACTTCTGCCAGTTCATTTTTATTACTGAGCAATACTTCTAAACCAGGTGTGGCAGCTTTCTCCTTTCGGAATATAAATTTTGGAATAATGATTTCCTGGGGAGTAAAACCCCCATGGGAGTAACCATAAACTCCCTTTGATTTAAATGGCCTATGGCTCTTTGAAGTATAAACATACTGGTATTCTCCATAAGGCTCCTTAAATTCTAACCAGTCAGCATTTTTTTGCTTATCCACAGTACGTAAGAACCGTTCATGTACTTCATTCTTGCCGGTGGCATTGGGGTCTATCTTATCTGCCTCAGCCAGCAGACCTGTTAATACAAAACCATGATCCGTAACTAAATGCACCTCGCGGTAATCCATGTTAAGCAATAGGGCGATTTTGTCTTTTAACACCTTTTCAAATTCCTCAAACAATTTGATTGCCCCTTGTTGCATCTTCTCCCCGGCACTGTCGATGTCTTTATAAGTTAGAATCAGGTAGTCGGCTTTTACGCCATAATGCAATGCTTCCAGATTTATACAGGTTATTTCCTTTCCAATGGCTTCTGCCAGTTTTTTTTCACGATCCTTGTGAACGGGGAGCACTTCATGGTTGCCAACATACAAAGCACTCATATTGCTTTCTGTTTCGGATGGCATATCAGCCAACATGAACTGCTTTTCCACCTTTGCTTGTTTCGCCAATGCTGTTGCGACAAAGTCGGCAATTTCATACCGGATTCCATCGCCAACTATTATGGCCATTCCTGGTTTGGCATTTTTCAAAAGATCAACCAAATATCCTGGCTGGTCTGTTTTATATTCTTGGAAGTAACTAAACCACTGCTGCAGCAACTCGTGATTCAGGTTTTCGTAATGTTCCTGTAAGGGTCGTATTATAGCTTCTTCCTGTAAAAAGGCAGTATACAGGTTCCTGATTGCCCGGTCAACTTTAAAGAAATGCTGAGAATAGAACTCCACCACTTTATTGATGCTGTTGCAAGCAGATAATGGCTTGCTGTCAAATTCCATCAGGGTGATGACATCATTCCACCATGGAGGAATAAATCTGCTTACCTTTTGGCTGTTTACCCTTACTTTGATCTTACTGAGCCGTTCGGTTACAAAGGTTTTATCTCTCAGATTCTTTGATAAATGTTGCAATGCTTGCCGGTCTAATTCCGCGAAGCAATGATCTGGATGGGCAGACCAGGGATTAGCAGAGGAATCTAACTTATAATTTGCCAGGTAATTTTCAAGAGATGTACAGTAAGTCTCGCTGTCAACCCAACGGTAGTAAAGCTGTAATAACGATTGTGGAACATCATTGTATGCCAGACCGTCTAAAAGTCTCTTTACCACTTCATTCGCCAGGGTTTTAGGTGGTTTAACCATATATGGCTGGCCTATCAATTCAAAGAGCTTCTCTTCAAACAACCGGCGGATATCCTCATCTTTTCCCTTCAAATAGTTCTCCGGTTCGTGAAGAAAAGGAAGCAATTCTTCTTCTATACTGATCAGTCCTTCCAGGTTTTGAAGGATCTTCTTCCACCAGGCAATATCTTTCCCCATGCCTAATTTTGCAGCAGCGAGCAGCAATGGATTGTCCATCTGGACCTGCAGGCCGGTATTGGCAAAGAGTTTCTTCTTTAACCATTCAGACGGATTGCTTAAATCGAGGCATCCATGGGTGAAGCAATAGTCCATCAGGAAACTCAACTTGTCCTGTTCTCGGGTGACATAGAAAATCACTTTCTCATTCTTGTGTTTGGTCTCTGCCTCATGCCGTATAAAAAGTTCTTCTTTAACCGTCTGCCATTGTTCAGTAAGCCGGTTATCTGTTTTGATCACAATGTAGCCTTTAGTTTCCAGCAAGGGCAGTAAAAAACCGCATTGCCCCTTGGGATCAAGTATCACCACTCTTTTTCGGCTTTTAAGCTGATGTTCTATGTCCTGTATGAACCATTTATCTGTCATTTTTCCTGACGAATTATTGATAGAAATGCTTTGCCTCTTTCGGTTAAACGATGTTGTTGCCTGGAACTATGCGGTTTATCGGGAATTGTCCAGGCTATCAGTTTATCTGTGAGTAGTGTTGAGATGACTGCACTAAGGTGACCTGATATTACTTTTTGCTCAAACGCCAGAGATATTTCTTTCTTTGAGAGAGGTTTCGCTTCTATTGCCATCAAAATTTTTGTGTACAAAGTCTGCTCTTTCAACTCATGCTGCAACTCATGCTGCAACTCATGCTGCAACCCATGCTGCAACTCATGCTGCAACTCATGCTGTGACTCTTGCTGTTGCTTAAAATCTTTTTTAATGAACTGCACCTGGAACTGTAAACCTGGCTCGGACCATTTAAATTCAATTTCAGGATATTCTTTTAGTTCATTAGCAATCAACTTTAAACCGTTACCCCATTGATCAATGATTCCCAACCTTTTAAAAACTGGTGCGATTACTTTATTTTTTATATCAGACTGACGGGCCTCTAATTCATTGTAATCAATTGAAGGCGGCAGTTTGCCGGGGCTGGTAATTTCCACCATATCATCATAAATGGCGACTTTAATATCTTTACCGGTTAATGAATAATCACGATGAACGACTGCATTTCGAATGGCTTCCCGGATAGCCTTCACAGGATATTCCCAGCGTGATTCGGTATATACACCTTTGACTTCACCTCCCTGGTTGATGTGTCGTAATACAAAATCATAAGCACGTTCAGCCTGTATGGCAATATTATCATTGATAGTTTTTTGGTCAATGAAAATTTCAGAAGTTGTTCCCTTAAAACGGGCGCATTCTATTTTGGCATACGGGAATAGCACATTTCTGCCAGGGCTTTCTGAGAAAAGTATTAAAGCGTTAGTAGGTAAAGTATTCCCCTCGATTTCCTTCACAAGTAAAAGTTTGCGTAGAATGGCTTCGTCTAATAATTCGGCTGTTTTTTCATGATAAAAATTCTTAAAGGATGCAAGATCATCCGGGTCGATCACTATATCATGAACTATTTCACTATCGAATGAAATATTTCGTTTTTGTCTTTCTAATTCTTTAATGATGTCGTCATCTGCCGCATGATTTGTTGAACCCACCCTGATGTATGTTCCAGCCTTTTGCCCTTTCCCTTTTACAAAGTATGGGAAGTTACTGCCCCGATGAACCTTCACACGGATAAAATGCAGATCATCTTCACTATGAAAAGTGATTTCCGGATTAATTAAAGGATAACAAAGATCACGAATGATGTTGCTGATCTGTTCTTCAATTCTAATCAGATCATTTTCCGGTAAACCGACCATTTCCCGCGGATTATCTTTAATACCGATGTACAATTCCCCTCCGGCGTCGTTTGAAAAAGCGACAATGGTTTTAGCCAAATCGCTGGCGGAAGGGAGAATTTCTTTAAACTCTAACCTTCGTCCTTCCGGTTGTTTAATGATTTCGGAAATTTTCATCTTTGACTACTTATTAGCCTATCCAACAAATATTTTAACCTTTGTTCGAATTAAGTTTTAAACTTTTCGACTTTTTAGGCACCACTCGTTCGCTTAAAATGGTGGCACAGTACCTTGCCCATAACAACATGGTCCATTCTCTTTGTCTCCAATCAAGATCAAGTTGCTGAACTTTTCCAATGAACTCCCTGTATTTTATTAGAGTAAAATCATCTGGATTCGTTAACTTCTTTTTAAACTCATTGGCCGTTGAAATTGCACTTTCGTCTTCATCGTAACAAAAAAGCCCGGTCAGCACAAAATCATACCTTTTATGCTGAATTAGAGCCTCGGCAATAAGTTGGCTCCGAAATAGCTGATTAAATCTTTTAGACTTTAAATCCTCATAGCTTGAACTGAATGACTTCGATTTACTATAAATTTCCAGGTATGCAGGCTTATCATATTCGGTGCTGGAAAAACTATCAGTATACTTACATTCAAGTCCAATTAGACCTGATTGGTTGCCTTTTGTTACTTCAAAAGCGATATCAAATGCAGAATTGTCGTTTGTAAAACGCTCTAAAGGGGCAAATTCAAATATTACTTTTTTCAATTCGGTTAATTCAGGCCACCATTTTCTCAGCACTTTTATTCCAAACCCTTTATCCAGTGAGAGTTCTCCAAAAAAGTTAAAGCATAAAGGTTGACTTGAAAGCAGATTGAAATTTAATCTTGTTTCTTCAATCAAACCCGGATTCGATTTATCACGTTCCTTTAATGCTCTTCTTGCAGCTTGAATAACCTGTGGTGTTAAAAAATTAATATCCTTCTCTGTGGTTTCAATAAAAGTCCTGTTGCATACTCTTTTCCATTCTTTGTTATGCTTATCATAATAATCCCCCTCTGTGAGTCCTAATACAAAAGCCCTCCACCAGCCCTGATGGATCCGTAATCTTTTTTTATTTCCGGAATCATGTCGAATGGTTCCGAGTAATACGGCTAACTCTTCTTCATGTTGTTTTTGAAGCGCCTCCTGATCTATAATGGGTGTTTTATACTTGGCCATCTTTTTTCTGGTTCTTTTTTCTTTAAACTACCAATCTGCATTTAAATATTTTTCCAATTGTTTCGCATTCAACACCTCGCAGCGTAATAACCCTTTCTTCTGCAAGGGTGCAATATTCTTCCCAACACCGTCATCCAACTTAGGGTCATATCCTTCCGCTATCAATTCATCGATCTTCTCAGTAAAAACAGCTATTTCCTGCAACTGCAGCCGGATTTTCTCTTTCTCATTCTGTGCCTGGGCTGTTTCACTGTCTTTTAATTGGATCAGGCGATACTCCAAACTATCTGCACGTTTACTCAAATATTGCGTTTTTAGCTTGAATAAGCTATCCCTGTTCCATTTGTAGATGATGATGTATGCTTCAAATCCCTGGTGCTCTCCGCTGCTTAAATGCCATATAAAGGGTGTCTTTGGTAAGTACATGAATAGGTTTAGATGGTCGCATAAATTTTTGAAGAAATGATGTTCGAGATATTCGTTCAAAGGGCGACCAAGTAATCCATCCAATTGCATAAACTGGGCTGATGTGAAACCCTGGCTAAGGCAATACTGCTCAAACCTGTCCATTAAACGAGGTTCTCCTGGCAAACCTATCAGTGGAACAATACCATCTTCGTCCTCAATAAGAATAGTACGGCAGGCATCTACCATAAACTCTAATGCTATTTCTGCAGCTCTTGCAGGAGGTAATAATTTGCTTTCTTTAAACCAATACCAAACATTGATTGGATTGACCTGGTGTCGAATGCAGAACTCTTCAAGATCATTATTGCTTTGATACAAAGTACTGAACTCTGATTTGATTGCCTGAACTTGTTGCTCTTCAAAATCAATTGTAGTCAAGTTCTGAATATGTATTCTTACAATTTCCTGTTCAAGAGTTGTCTCAACCAGATACGCTTTTCGGGCAGCATCTAATATCGGAATTTCGCCAACGGGCTTACCCATCTTTAACTCCACCTGCTGCCTATTCTCATCACTGAGTTCATAAACTTTTGTAATGAGTTGGTTGATGACCGCTTCATACAGCAACACTTGGGTTATTTGGGCATTCTCGTAATTTAAATAAGCTAATAAACGGTCTTTAATTGAAGCCTCGGGAAAATATAATAGGGGACTCTTTTCGAAATTTATTTCAATTAATCGATAAAAGTTGAGTTGCTTTTTAATGGCAATACATCCAGCAGCCAAAGATGAAATGTTATTTTGAATTAATTGAGGTGGTAATACATATGGTATTCTCTCTATGTCTCCAATTTGAGTATTTACAGTTGGATTCAAACACGATAATATATATAAGGATAGATTACTATTCAAATAAGAAATTGCATAAAGTATATTATCGGAATGTCTTTTGGGAAATAAACTCGATCCTGAAACATCAAATATGGAATTTTTGAGTAATCTAAAAGAAACTTTTTTTCCACCCAGAAATGAATACGTGATTCCATCTTGGAAATAGTATCTTTCATTCTGTGGTCTACTCTTTAATTTCCCTTTTTTATCAAAATAATTTTTAATCGAGTTTCCATTATTCTCCCAATTTACTACTGTCCAATTATTACCATACCAGTTGTTCTTAGGTCCACCTTTTGCATATAAAGCCCAATCCCCATTTAAATCTAATTCAGAAATTATTTTGTCTTTCTTTATCTCCCACCAATAACGAACGAACCTATCATTATTTCCAGTTTGTAATCCAGCTGCGACATTAAAATTGTTATTAATATCCCCCTTTATGAATATGTCTCTTAATGAATTGTTTATCCAATAGACAAATGGATAACCATCAATTTTTTTCAGCTCTTTTTGCGCAACAACGTAGTTATGTTTATTATTGACATTGTTTAAATAATCATTCAAGGCGTTCAATAAATATTCTTTTTTATCCTTTTCGTGAGGAGTTCTCGTGTACTGATCTAAAGAAATAAATAATGATTTATTCTCACTATAATTCCCCCTTTCAAGAACATACATAGCTGGTGCAGCCATTATTAGTCCAAATAAGTCACTTAGTCCGTAATCTACAAAAATATTAATGTGAAATTTTTCAATAATATATTCTCTGACATCTTCAAATGATTTAATGTACATAAATGTCAAAGGATGAATCATACCTAATTTTCCGGCTTCATTTAAAAGCTCACTATTTCTTTTAATAAATGCAGAAAATAGGTTTGCATTAAATTTTAATGGGGTTTTATAATTATCTTCTACGAATGCCTTTAGTTCTGGTCCATAATCTCCACTATCTGTATAAGGAGGATTAGCTACTGCCACATCATATTTCCGAGTAAGTAATTGCAGGAATGTGATTGCATCACTTGTTTTTGTATTTAGAAAGGTTAGACCTTGCCTTTCGGTATTATGAGCAACAGCTTTTTGAAGATTGGCCAAAAAATCATCCCGGAATTGTTCATAATCAACAATCCTTTCATCCTTAAACAGCGTATTTCCTTTAGTTTCATTGTCCACCAATCTCTGTAACCGCGAATTGAATCTCTCTTCCAATCGAATTAATGATCCGAATTTATAGGCTTGTTGCAGATCTGCCCAAAGGTCGGAAACGATGCTTTCCAATTCAGGACTTAACGGCTCGCCGTTTTCAAAGAGATGCCTTATTTCATCATATTCAGGCAAAAAGAAGTCGGAACTGACAATATTAAAGTGATCAATCCTGGCAAAACGCTTTTTACGCTTGGCTTTAATATATAAACCCAATTGTGCCAACTGCACGGCACGGTCATCCAGGTCAATTCCATGAAGATTATGCCGGATAATCAATTCCGGAATATCACTTTCGTCATAATCTGCGTCATAATGCTCAATCTGGTCAATGTAGAGGTCATAAAACAGATCAAAGCCATAAAGCAAAAAGTTCCCTGAGCCGGTCGCCGGATCGATCAAACCTATTTCCGTAAGCCTTTTCCTATCTCTGATTTGAGTTGTGGGTGCATTGGCAATTTTGTATTTCTCCCTGATGGAAGAATCAGGATACATTTCCAGGTAAAGTTTCCCCAGGCTGTTGTCAATGAGAAACTTCACCACCCACCGGGGAGTATAAACCTGGCTCTGGATGCTGACTTTGTGGTATTCGGTTTTATCACCACTTGCTTTATGAGCAGCTTTTTTGTAATTGTTGTAGCTTTCATACAACCATCCAAGGACATCATCGCTTTTCCAGATATCATTTTCCACCTGTGGATCATCTTCCACCTGGTTAAAAGCGTTCATAATTCCGTTCAGTTCAATGGCAGTTGGTAAAAGATGATAAGGATGGTTGGGACTGAATAATGGAATGTCGGCAGATAGGATGGCTAATTGATCTTTCAGGAAACGCACCAGACCTTCCTGCTCTTCGTTTCGGCCAAGAGGGTTCTGTTCCAACCAAAGAAAGTGGGCAAAAGACCTGCCTCCATGTTTGGTTCTGCGGGTCACAATTTCAGGATGCAAAACATGGGCTTCTATCACTTTTAAAGCAGCGAGCCGGTTGAATAGGGTGAAAGTAAATTCTTCTACCAGTTTTTCATAGGCTGCGGCTACCGATCCTGTTTCAGAAATGAATACCTCCCGGATGCTTTTTATACGATTTCGATCCTCATGGTATTCCATCGGGATAACTTCCAAAGGTTGAATGGAAGTTGCAGTGATCCCCATTCTGCCCAGACGGTTCCGGAAAGCCTTATCAATTAATTGACGGATATGTTCAACATGATCGGCTAATTTCATCAGGACAACTAATTTTCGTTGCTAATCTCAATATCATCATCATCATTCGCCCCGGCTAACTTCTGCAATTCTTGCTGTAACCATATTTTGTATGCACCTACTTTTAACTTCCAGGCAGGCAACTTAGATGAAATTGCTTTCTTAATGACCGGTTGCGGAGGCTGGCCAGGTTCAGGTTTTGTTGGTGCAGTTTTGATCAATCCCGCTTTCAGAATATCCAGTTCAGTTTTCTTGCTGTTGAAAAGATCGATGAAAGACAATATTTCAGAGTAAGTGAATCGGCTATTCTTGTCCTTCACATCAAAATCAATCTCCACCTTCTGTTGAGTTCGCTGAACCGCATAATTCAGTAAATCATTGACACCATTTAATGCTGCATTATTTAAACCTTGTGGGAGGGCAACAATTTCCCGGATCAGTTCTTCTGCATCAGATTTCAGCCGGTTGTACTTTTCGGCCATTTCAACTGCAGCCCCTTCAAACAGCTTGTGATATTCGTCCTTGATTTTTTGTGCAGACTGTTGGATAGCAGCGAAGTTTTTCACTACTTCCTTGCCATATAATGTATTGAACTCGGAAGTGAGCTGGGATATGACATAATTGGCCTTGGCAGCTTTTTTCAATTCATCATTCACCGCTGTAACAAAGGATTTCCATTCAAGGAGCCTTGGCAGGTTGTTCTGTATGAATTTCTCCACCTTCTCAATCGCCTGTATTGCATTATTACAGGTTACTTTACTTGCCAGGTAATTTTCTGCTTTCTCAATATAATTGGCCTCACTTATGGCCCCCGTAAACTCGGATAGCAGCTCCTTCTGTGATTCAATGTCTGCAAACAATAAATCGAAATCTTTATTATGTTTTCGCATGAAATCGACCTTTTCGCGAATAAGCCTGGCCAATTCACGCAGGGCACTCACTAACTCGAAATCATTGCTGTTGTAATCAATTTTCTTATCTTTAATATACTTATCAATCTGCAAATCAAGCAGAGATTGAGCGATTTCCTGTCTTTGCTGGAATGACAATGATTTGGCCATCAGTTTAAAGGACGCCCTTCTAAATTCTCTTGCAGCAGAGAAAATGACACTAACTCCTTCATCACGCCAGGAAAACTTTTCCGCACCGTTATATTTAGCCATTACCTTACCTGCCCGCATTAAGATTGCAACAGTTGACATCACCGTTCCAAAAGCATAGTTTGTTGGCGGTTGTTCAAGCTCTTTTTCCAATGTCGCCCCATCCACGAAAGTGTTTCTAATCTTATAAAGAATTTCTTCGGCAACTTTCAGGTTTTCTCCAATGAAATTGCCCTGTGTATCGAAGAACTGAAATTCGGGGCCATTGAAATAAGATTGAAGGCGGGAATTATTGGCTTCCCTGATCACCCTGGCAGCCACTTCATCGCTTAATTGGGCAGAAAGCCGTTTGTCATATACATTCTGAATCAATTGCCTCTGCTGGGTTTGAAGGGTAGTTTGCCAATTATCCTTGTCCAGTTGAAAAGTATTGTACAGATAAATGGCGGTAGCTTTTTGCAGGGATTGTTCAACAAGGTCTTTCAAGCGGTTAGCCTTTTCAGATTTGGCGGTTGAAAAACTCCGGATGATCTGGCCTTCATCAGATACAGGGTTTTCGTATTTCTGTTCCAGGTAGGTAATCCTTTCAATTTCATCAATGAGTTTGTCTATTTCTCTAAACGAACTGTTATCAGGAACCAGCCAGATAAAATCTTTATCGTTTTGATGCTTGACCTTTAACTCTTCAATATCCGCTACCCGGTCGTCACTGATGTTATAAACACTCTTCAATCTAAGTTTAAGGAACTTTAAAGCAGGATTGGTCAATTCATCGTCATTATCTGTTATGATGTAGAAGTCATATTGTACGTTGAGGTCTGTAATACGAGCCAGCGCCTTAATATAAGATGATGCCTTATAGGCGGTAACCACTTGTTTCTTCTTTTGGAATCCCTGGACTGTATAACCATTCATCTCATCCAGCAGTCTTTGTTCAATATCAGAAGTAATGCGATAGGTACCATTGGAAGGTAACAGGATTTTAGCTTCTACGAGGTCATCCAGCGCTTTTTTTATGTCTGCGTTAATCCGATGAAAATCATCAGAATCCGTGATGAAGGATTTGACAATATTTGGCAAAGAAGTGGGGGCTAAATCTGCCTGGGATAAAAAGTGGATCGTTTCAAGCAACCTCCGACCATTGATAGTGGAACCGGTTTCTTTTAGAATATTTTCAGCATTGGAATACCTGTTAACCAATCTTACCGGGGGCTGAGGCTGTGCTTCCTTGACAATCTGCCAACCGGTAGCTACTTCAAACAATTCGTTCTGTTGTAATTCCTGTTTCAGTACGTCATAAGTGGTGATTATCATCCCCCTGGCTGCTACCTGGGTCGAAGTCAATCCCTTGGTACCGAAAAGGAAGTTTTGAAGCAAGTCAAACTGGTACTTATAAAAAGGATAATAGGTCAGGTAGGATTCCAGCGTATCAGTCTTGGTGATTCCGGTTGCAATTAATGCAGCGTGGTCAGCTATCTTACCCGAATTTTTCTTATAGTTTTCTTTTAACCTGTCAATAGCATTATCTTTTTTCTTTAGAAGCCGATTTCGTATAATAATATCGACTTCGGTTGCTTCCAAGTGAATCTTTGTTTTAAACCGGTCGGTCACTTTAGTAAGTTGAGCGCGGTTGACATTTGAGTTACTGATAACATCATCGAGCTTTTCCTGGGCTATTGCTATGGTCCAGGTCTTTCTGGACAATTCAGAATCAGACAGTGCCTCACTTAAACCCTCTAAATCAAGCAGGGTGAATTTTCTCTGGTTTATGGCTTCGCTTGCTTCATCAAAAATGAATACCAACTTCTTATCCTTGACAACAGCAAAGTAATTTTTCAACTCATCCCTGAATCGTGATGAACTGAACTGATCAATATCTCTCCTGATTGTCGTTAAGATACTCTCATAATCACTTTCGCTATTTCCTTTAGAGATATATATGGCTTTTGCTGCTTTTACGTATTCCATCAGCCTGCTTTTGAGGTCAGCCCAATTACTTTTGAGGTTTTGGAAGACAAAGTCATGAATATTGGCAAAGCTATCATTAAGCATTAATTGATAAAGCAGGAAACCGTGTTCGTTTTCCGGTAGTTCAAGTGATTTCAGGAAGTTACGGAAAAGAGTATAAGCTAAACCCTTTGTAGTATCTTGTTTAGCCACATCAAGGAAAATGATATGGCAGTTTTCGACATTAAGCCTGGCTATGGAGTTCTTAATGATGGCTTCATCATTTATTCCTGTAAAGCGTTGCAAAATCCTATCTCTGGCCGGTGTGCCGCCAATATTGCGATTACTGAGCATATAGCCCAGCAATTTGCCGAAGTAAGATTTTCCTGAACCATAGAAACCGGAAAGCCAAACCCCCGTTTCCAATATATTGGAAGTGAAGATGGAGACGAAATCAGCATACTCCTTGGCTAAGCCATCGGTAATAATGTAGTTTTCAATCTCGGATTGTATTTCAACTTCTGAAATATCTTCCAGGTCGATCACATTTTTGATGTCCTCCGAAAGGTCAATCGTCAGAATATCTTTTATTAACATGGCATATATTTACTTTGGTTAGTCAATAATCATACATCGGTATTTTGAGGCAGGCCGTTTGCCCAGGAACATTAATTTATCATCGTCCTTTGTGGCCGGATAGAGAATGATCAAAGGCAAGGGACCGTTCAAGATCAATGGATTTTCCATGATATGGATATTCTCTATCTTACTGCCATATAATGCTCCCGAATGAATGATAACCGGGATCTTTTTATTTTCATAGCTCTTGGAAATAGCTTGAATGATCTGTCCAAAGAGGTCAACTCCCTCTTCACCTTCCGGAGTTTTAAAAACTTGCTGAATAGAACCTTTCAAAAGATCAAATCTCCCTTCAAGCTCCGTTTTATTGGATTCTATGAAATCATTGAGAAGGCTGTTGAGGTCAATAATTTCGTAGCTCTCCGGACTCATGAACTTTTCAATGGCCTGGACGTATTCTAACTCCATTGCAGGCTCGCAAACAATCAGGATAGAGTTTCCTCCATTTGCATTGAGTCTGATCTCAGAACGCTTATCAGACTCAACCAGGCGTTTCGTTTCGTGAATGACAATTTCAGGACTGGCTAACGGCATAATAAATATTTTCGTAAGGTATAATTGGCTCTATTTTCAAACTATCGCCTGAATAATTCAGTTGAATGAATCGGGAAAACTTTTTTTGCATTATCCGTTCAACAAACACCTTCTTTTCAGAGAAGCAATAATGCAACCAGTGGCTTTCAAGCAAGTTAGCTTTAGTTTCAATTGCTTTAATCCAGTAAGTAAAAAGCATCAGCATCTTATCATCCAGGTAAGGGTGGAGGATCGTTTTATTCTGACTCCCCTCCATCAGGCCGAACTTCTTTAAAAGGGTCAGGTATTTAGATGATACTTTCTCGATCGTATAATCAGACCATTTTTGCAGAGCTGGTTCTGATAGTTTAAGTTCCATCAGGCAGGCAGACACTTCATCCATTTTCACCGTGATCCTACCACTATAATAAGCCGGGAAATAAACATTGTCATTGAGATAATGTAGAAGTTCGTTATTGAAGGAAGCATTCCAGAATAGCATTATCAGGCTGTCAGGAGCAATGGATTCAGCATCCAGGATACTTCTCACCAACAACTCCGATTTAGCGTTCCTGAATCGCAGCAGTGTGTTATTAATAGCCTTCTCAAATCTTTTTACAGACTTATCCGTTTTGATGGCAGTATAAGACTGTTGCCCACCTTCCCGGTCCAGTTCAGCCTTGCTACTGTTCAGGAATAACCGGATCAGGTTCATGTCAGGCATACCGCCCAGGATATTTATGTCTGTGTTGATTTTCATTTAATTAGGGCTAATTTGGCCGAATATTTGAAAGTGAGTCAAATATAATGTTTTTGTTAGAGATTCCCTTTTAATATCTAATCTATTTAATCAGATAAATAAGAAAATAATGTCAAGATTCCGTAACTTTAGCCAATTTCTATTTGAAATAATTAAGTGATTTATTCCAAAAATAGTTTTACATATGAATGAGGCTACAATTTCAAATTGTGACTGGCTTAGTGCAGTTATAACCGTTTTCATTTTCTTCCTAGGATTCTATTTTAATATATTAAATGAACGATATAAGGCTAATAAGTTTTTGAGAGATAAAGAACTATTTTTTTGGGAACTAATGTCAGCACTGCTTACCCAAATCAAAACTCAGATCACTCAAAATTCAGATTGTATTAATAGGCTAAAAGATCCACATGAATTAGATACAACCCTAGGTAAGTCCTCAGGACAACATATTGAAAGTATTAAAAAGTTGGATGAAAATGATCTTTATAAAATACTCATCCAACGGAAAAGAGGGGGGAGAAAGGGAAAGCCTAAAAGGATTGCAAATTTTCATGACCTTTTGGTTAACTTGGACTATTTTACCGAGGCAATTCCTAACCTGTTAGAGAGCAATCAAAAGACGATTGAATTAATAAACAACTATAGGATTGATTGGAATGAAAGTCACAAAAAAACCATGGCTATTTATAACGAATATAACCATCTAAACTTAGTCAACAATATCTCAAATGATGCGGATGAATTCTTGAATAAATTAAATGCAATATGGAAAAATTTTACAGATCACCATTTAAATGAAAAATTTCTCATTAAAAATGGATTAGATCACGTTGTTCAACCATTCATTGATACTTGTAAGAAATATTCCGCTGATGAGAGGTCCCTCTATCTATTGAGTATTACTCAATTATCAAAAGAAGCCTATAATGAGATCGAAGCAGCTAAAGCAAATTTTAGCTCGGTATTGAACCAAACCAACCAAGACTTTCTTAGAATCCTCAGTAATTTGGAACAAACGACTAATTACCTAAAATCGCTTAAAACTAAATCCCTATTAATGCCTTAAAGAAAAGGGATTGCATGATTTACTGAATTTGAAATGTAAACTAAAAAGATTCGATACCTTATTTCTGTAATGACCGCTTAGTTTCAATTTAAGTCTCAAATGGAAATCCTGAATCAAAAAATCGAAAGATTCGGATCAATTGAATTGATCCCTTATGGTGAGTTATTGGACACATACGAATGGGATGGAGCTAGGGATAAAATTATTATCCGGGATAAAAAAAAGTGTTTTAACTGTGGATTAAGACCCATTTTGGGTGAAGTAAAAGAACTAAAATTGTTATATGATGCAAAATCTGGAAAACAATTAGGAAAATTAGTTCCTGATCCTAACGCAAGCCCTTATAATGGAAAAATGATTGTTGAACCTATTTTGGGCCCTCCGGAGGGTTATTATGGTCATACATACGTACATCATCAATACTACATCTTAAATAAATTACCTTGGGAATATCCAGAAGCATTAGTTACGATGTGTTATGAGTGTCATCAAAAACTTCACGAAGAGGGAAAAGTTCCTGTCTTTTATGAGATTGGTGGTGAGAAAGTCCAGAAATTTTATAAACCCTGTGTCAGATGCAATGGAAGGGGTTGGTTTCCTGAATTTATACATGTAGAGCATGGAGTATGCTTTCGCTGCCGGGGATGGGCCTGGGAGGAGATGATCCTAATAGGCGATAGGAGTTCTTCTAAGATGCTCTAAATAATTATTTGTTGTAACAACATAAAGTGATTAAATGAATCGGCAACTGAATATTGTAACTGCTCTAATTCGAAGCAATAATGAATTTGATAATAGAAGCCGATTTGCTTTACTTCGCAAGATAGTTCTCTCCCTTGGCAAGCAATCATCTATCCTTTTGCTTCCAGGGGGTTTCCTGGAATTTAAGTCATTTCAAGAAAAGAATTTAATCAAGCTGGGATTAAAACTCTCTGAGATCATAGAGCTAAATAGTGTCTGTCTATAATGTCCCTCATTTTAACAATAACAACCCGATTTTTTGAAGCGTAGGGGGACTTTTCGCAACAAAATACCATCACTCAGTAATAAAAGGCCAAGGCCCTGTTAATATCTGCCGAATTTCGATTTCTCACATATATCTTTCTCATCCCGTTTATGGGTTCATCATTCAAAACACCTGATTTTACTGGTCGTTCAGACGATCAGCAGAGCTGTGGAGAGGGTTTAAGCCGGGCAAGAATTAATCCGGTTATCACTCTGAAGTTATATGCCAGAACACTCCAAAGGACTTTAGCCTGGAAATGTATCCATCCTTTCCAATTACAGGTGAAAATATTGAACCCCCGTTTTAGATTTGAGATAATAGCCTCCATCGTGCTACGCCATTTTTTTAGCCGTGTTTCCATGTTCAAGCTACTGACAATATTCTGCATGCTACCAACAACTTTATTAAACACGATATTTGCAATGCCTGCTTTCTGTGCATGTTCCAGGTTGGCTAAGCTGGCATATCCACCATCGGTGGCGCTGTCGCGCGGAATGATCTCATAATTTTGAATAACATTGTCAATCGTTTGTTTAAACAAGGATTTGTCTGCCGGATTGCCCCTTAAAATCTGACAGTCCAGAATAAGATTGCTTTTTCCTGCCGCCAGGTTTATTTTGTGGCCAAAAAGTACTTCCCGTTGCCCCTTCACAATGATATCAGTGTGTTGTTCATAAATTGAAAATAATTTATCTTCATTAGGAACTTTTTCTCCCTCAATTTCCTTGCGATAGGTTATATCATATACCTGTTCCATCAGGCCAAGCAACTTAGCCAGTTCATCCTGAATGCTCCTGGCGATAATACTCGTGGACTTTTTTTTTATTGCATTGGAAGTTTGATTGATTACCTTGGTAAAAAGAATCAACTGTTTATGAAAAAGGGGGAGCCGGCTGGCTTCTTTGCGCGTGATGTTGATCTCATAAAAGGTCTTTTTCGCCGATTTTGTATAATCAATAAACTCAAGCGTATCAATCTCTTGCTTCAATTGTGTCAATAACCGGGTACTTGTTTTTACACAATCCCATACCAGGGAGTTATTGGTAGGGTAATGAATATTGGTTTTAACAACGGTAGAATCCTGTGAAACACTTTTTAAATCTTCCAACCCTTCACTTATGGCAATTTTGTTGATCTCCACAAGTACACGATGCAGGGATTCCGGTTTAATCCGGGAGATGTATTTTTGAAACATCTGAAAACTGTAAGGATCACGACCCTCCAATTTAATAAAAGCTTCACAGATCCTGGAATCGTTTTGTGCATATTCCAGTTCTCGGTAATCCATTCCGCGCATCTCCTTAAAAATGGCTGCACGTGCAATTTGTTCAACACTTGGAGTATCTTGCCGACCAAAACTTGAAGCTTTCTCATTCCCAATAATGTCTGATCTAAGCATCAAAATGAGATCAGGACGTGACTCCAATATTATATCAATCACACAAAACTCCGGATTAGCAGACCAATCAGGCTTTTCGAATTTAAGAAGTAAATCGTTGAAGATTTTCATGGATTCATTATCTTTACTTCGAAGATACTGGGAACTTTCTTGATATATTCTACCAAACCCCCGTATTTATTAACATTTTGAGGTTAAAGACAGACACTAAATAATAAAAAACAATTGTTTATTGGTATAATCCGCGAACCTGAAGTGATCAACAAATTACTGGATTTATCGCAATTATTGTTAATCAATGACTTACGCTGGATAGAAATTTGATCATATCGTTTTTAGTTCATTGAAATCTTGATTCGCAAAAGGAGCGGCATATTAATTTATAAATCAGAAAGTTATATTTGTACAGTCGCGTCCCGCGTGGGACGCGGGGATTGAAACAGACTCTAGCTGCAACTCTGGCTGTTACTCTTGCTGTCGATTTATAGTTTAGACATGGGGATTGAAACTTTTGAGTTTGTGTCCTCATGGAGGACACAATTTATATCGTTTTACATTGAGAAAGTAGATAGATACTTAATTAAATTTTTAGTTTGTTTGATTCTTTAAACGTTTGGTTAAAGCCAATCTTGGATTATCCACTGAAATTTGACTAATTCTACCTGATTATATTAAGTCATTTGAAGTGGTCGCAATTTGCGTCCACCTCTTGTTTTTCTTGCTCAGAAAGCTGAAACAGAAAATCGGACAATACGATCACTGTTGTCCGGTAAAATATTTGTGTATCCGCTACGCGGAAATAAATGTCTTGTAATTGCCACTGCTACAATATTATATCCGCTACGCGGAATTCGTCGTAGGCGATTTGATAATGTAGTAAGAATATGAATTCACCGATCTAAATACCTCGTAGAGGTTTTACAGATAAAGTATTTTAGAAGGTTATTGTTGTTGAACCCTTGGTAAATGGAACATCGTCCATCGTCCATGCGAACATCGTCTATGACCCATCATTGCGAACTGCGAACTGCGAACTGATCTCACTTCTTCCGGTTGATCTGGTATTTCTTCTGTGGCAGGATTGTGCGTGTCATTCCACTCTGGATGGTTTTCCAGAGATAGTTGATGAGCCCTTTGTTTTTGTCGCGCTCATAACCGATCTCTACTGTTACTAAATCTTTCCCGGGAGCGGGATTGTCGGATAACATCACGGTATTGGCCAGTTTGGAAAGAAATCCCTTTTCCTTGCTGGGATCCTTCCTTAATAAACTTACATCCAGGCCTTCATACAGAAATTCCATCCAGCCTTTTGAATGATTATCATTGGCCGAGAAATCAAAAGTCATACGGTTAACCCTGCCATCTTTGAAGGTCATGTTCATCGAAGGTCCCATCATGTCATTCAGCGGGCTCAGCTTCATGGCGCCTACACTGCCGGTACATGTAAATTCATGAAGATTGCCTTCAAGCGGTAAGACCAGTTCTACCTTCAGATTTCCTTCACCCATTACTTGTGCATTAAGGAAAATACGCATCTCTTCAGCCTTAGTGCTGTCGGCTGACTGGTTAGAAAACCCAAAGGTGCTGAGGTTAAAATCGTTGAGCATAATCTCTCCGGCTTTTGCATCCCCTTCGACTAATTCGCCGTATCGGATATTGGAATTGGTGACCAATAGAGTATCGATCAGCAGGGGAAAATTTATTTTGAGGAATAATTCATTGTAAAATGGAGGAAAGCGGTTGAGATCCATGGCGACATTCCTGTCACGGTATACATCGGCGTCGAGGCTATCGATCAGGGCCTTCGAAATCTCAAGCGGCTGACCGGCCAGCCATCGTTCCAGA
>Ga0265296_1001273_pt1 | contig 29869 bp, 30 predicted proteins | sample MunlanPumphouse1_FD_189073 | JGI IMG/M metagenome (GOLD analysis project Ga0265296, IMG submission 189073) | Groundwater microbial communities from a municipal landfill in Southern Ontario, Canada - Pumphouse #1 | ecosystem: Environmental > Aquatic > Deep subsurface > Groundwater | place... | reverse complement strand
CCCGCCGAGAAACAGAAAAAAAACATAAACAAACCAAATCGCGTAATTTTTAGTGGAAAACGCCCAGCGCGGAATCGGAGAAATTTTCTTTTCCCTAATCTCGGCTAAGACCTTTTGGCTTAAATCATTCATAGTTTAATGTTTTGCTTTTTAAATTCTTCCTTGAATTTTCTTTTGGCGCGATTAATCAGGGTCGCGACCGTGCCCATGGGCTTCTTGATGATATCGGCGATTTCCTTGTAATCACGGCCCTCAATGAATTTTAAGGCCAAGACCTCTTTGTATTTGTAATCAAGGGCGTTTAACACCTGCTCAATCATTTCTTGGTTTAAATTGCCGTCTAATTCCGTTTCTAAACTGAAATCTGAAGAAATATTTTTTAAAAATTCATCGTCATTGTCCCAGGTCACGGACTTCGGCCGCGATTTTAATTTCCGAAAATTGCTAATCGCCTGATGGCGGGCAATACTGTAGATCCAGGAAGAAAATTTTTGGGTCTGGTCAAAATTATTCAAATTCCGATAAACCTTGATGAAAACATCCTGAAGCAGGTCCTCGGCATCCTCTTCACTTAAGCCGGACATTCTGATGATATAGCCCAAAAGCCGATGGGTATATCTTTTCATGATATATAAAAAATAACCCTGGTCTTTTAGGGCCAAAACGACTAACTCTTCATCGGTTTTTTGGTCGCAATTTTCCGGAAGGGCCATATTTTCCAGAAGAGCTATTTAATATTACGCAAAAATCTGACCTTCTCTTTCGGGTTAATTATCGCGTTATTTTTTATTGTCATTGCGAGGAACCGTAATCGGCGACGAAGCAATCCTGTTTAATCGGGACGCGCCATCAGCTCTAAAACATCGCCATTGCCAAAATGCGGCGTCTTGAGCCCCCTTTCCCAATCCCAATTATAAAAAACGGCCCGAAGCATTTTGCCAAAATCCCCGTGGGTAACGATGAGAATATTCTGGCCATTTTTTTGGGCAACAATTTTTTCTAACACGCCTTTTGCCCGTTCATAAACGGTAGGAAAACTCTCGGCTTTTTTAACATCTAAAAAATAGAGCGTGCCGTCAATGGGCAAATTATTTTTTGAATATTTGGGAATATCGGCCAGTGATTTGCCGGTCAAAACGCCAAAATCCCTTTCCCTTAAATCATTATTGACAATTATTTTTTTAACGCCCAGGGCGCGGGCCATGATTCGGGCGGTTTCCAAAGCGCGCTTAAGGGGCGAAGAATAAATTATTCCAATATTTTTATCTTTCAATTTTTGCGCCGTGGCCCGGGCTTGCTTTCGGCCTAAATCGGTCAAAGCCAAATCCCGCAAACCGTTTAAAATATTGTTAGCGTTATCCATATCCTGTCCGTGCCGAACGATAAAAATTTTAGGCATATTTTTTATCTGAATTTTTTCATTAATTAAATAATAGCAAATTTTTCCCATTATTACGAATAATTTTCAATTAAAAAAGCCGGTCAGTGCACCGGCGTTTTGGGAAGGTTTAATTCCCTAAATTTTGGTAAATTTTTATCGCGTTCATTGATTTTAATTTCGCTCTCGCCAATCCCCCATTCAGCCAAAGGCCAATTAATGGCTAAGTCCGGATCATTCCAAATAATGCCGCTCTCATCCTTGGCATTATAGGGGGTATCTACTTTATACAGAAAAATCGCAAACTCTGATAAAGTTAAAAAACCATGGGCGAATCCGGCCGGGATAAACAGCATTTTTTTATTTTCTTCTGAAAGAACAATGCCGAATGAGCGACCATAAGTAGGCGACTGCGGACGAATGTCCACGGCCACATCATAGGCCGCGCCAAAAGCCACTCTAACCAATTTTGCTTGCGGGTGTTGAATTTGAAAGTGCATGCCCCGCAAAACACCCCTGACAGATCTCGATTGATTATCCTGGCAAAAGGCGATATCCAGAGAAAGCTCCCGAAAATTATGGCCATTCCAGCTTTCGAAAAAATATCCCCTTTCATCGCCAAAGACCAATGGCTCAATAATAAATAGGCCCTTGAGCGGCGTGCTAATTTTATTCAGCTTTGCCGTTGGCTTTTCCTTGGGTTTTTCCTTCAACTTCTCCATTTTATTCCTCCATTCCTATCATAAAAATACTAACAAAAATCAAGGCAATAGTCAAATAAAACCCCGAGGAGTTTCAAAAGCTTCCCGGGGTTCTTTATTTAAAAAAATTTATCAATTTGACTTTTGGAGATATAAATGATATATATTTCAGTATGATAGTCGCTCATTATTTCAAGGAGGGTTATATGGAGGTAAAAACAGCTAGTGTTTCCGCTCAAAAAATTTCCCAAGCCGAAAAAAACCGACTTTTAATCTGGCTTGCTGAAAATGGCATGCCAGAAAAAAGCTTAGAGCGAATAAAAATACAATTTGATATTGTGGGGATGGCGGAAATTACTTTGCCGATTAATTTGGCAAAAAGAATTCGTTTGCTATTTATCGAATCAAAATTAAAAAACAGATTTAAAATATCTCTCTCGGGAAATTACCCCGGTGAAAGAGATATGGAAATCAAAAAAATAAATAATCCGCTCCCCTGAGCGGTTTTCTATTCTTTATTAAACGTCATTCTCACTAACCGCAACTCATCATATGAATACAAGCCATTGAATTTTTCAAACACCGGCGCGAGTTTATCCGTATCAAGCTCGCGGAAAACCGCCTGAATTTTAGGCAGGGCTTCAATCAGCGGCGGTTTAAGAATCCGCAAAATATCCGTATAATTAATTTTTCCTTTTTTAATCAATGTTTCCAAGTGGCTAATAATTGTCCTTTCTTTGAGTCCGCGCGTTTCGGCAATCTGCGCCGCGTTTTTGCCTTCATGCCAAAGCGCCAGAGTCGCCTTATGCGTTTCAAATTTTACTTTAGCCGAGCCGGATTTTTTTCGGTCACTCGCCTTTAGTTCGCCGCCGCAAGCCATAATAAAATCCTGCTGATTTTTTTGCCATTCGGCCGGCGAAATTTTGGAAAACATTATTTCGGCCTCGTCTGACGCCGAACGGAAAATTTTGTCTTGAATAATAATCTCCGGATGGACTTGAAAAGCGCGTTCATTCCAGCCGAGCAGATGCAAGCCCGAAAGCCGGCGAACGCGGGAAAGCGCAACATAGCCCTGGCCGAATTCAAAAACATTTTTTAAATCCATAACCGCTTCATCCAAGCTCATGCCCTGACTCTTGTGCACGGTTATCGCCCAAGCCAAGCGAAGCGGCAATTGAGTGAGGCGCGCCCGCATCCGGCCGTTATCTTCTATGGTCCAATTCATGGGCTCCACTTTAATCACTCTACCGCTTCGCGCCTTAACAATCGGATAACCGCTTAATCCGTCAAACTCCCTAACCGCGCCGAGCGTGCCGTTGACAAATCCTTCTCGGGGATTATTTTTGGTGAACATCACGGCGGCGCCGATTTTCAGGCAAAGCGTCTCGGGAGAAAGACAGCCCCTTTTAAGCGAAGCGACAAATGCGTTTTGGCCCTGCGACTGCATAAGAAATTTTTCGGGTTTGCCCGGAAGCTTATTCAATGTTTCATCATTGACTCGGTCCACGTCAATATTATGCGAAAAAAGTTTGGTGATGCCATGAGGCGCGTCGTGAGCATTAATTTTCCGCTTTTCAATATGGCGCCAATGCTCGCGATTAAAAACATTGCGCCGAATCGCCGAAAGCACGGCTAAAAAATCAGGGTCGTCCTGCCGATACTGTTCGGTGAGATAACAGACCATGGGATTGGTTAATTCCCAGGCGGATGAATTATAAGCAAAACGAGCCGGCGGTTCCTCAAGAAAGGCCGATTGGCTCGGCGGGCGGAATTCCCCCTCGCCTCGCTGAAGCTCCGGCGAAGCGGGCTGAACTCCCCTTCCGCTCGCCTCGCTGAGTCGAAGCGGGCTCGCCTCGCCCGCTTCGGCCTTAAAAACAGGAGGGAGTTGAAAAAAATCGCCGACCAAAACGACCTGCAAACCGCCAAATGGCGCCGGATTATTTCTGATTTTGCGACAAACGGCTTCAACCATAGTAAACGTATTGGCCGAAAGCATTGACACTTCGTCTATAATCAAAACCTTAGCGCGATAAACCCGCTTGGCAATATAATGGTTATCGGCCAGACGATTAAGGTCGGATTTGCTTAACTTATTTTTAACGCCGAGCCCACTCCAGGAATGAATGGTCATCCCGCCGAGGTGGGTGGCGGCAATGCCGGTGGAGGCGCAAATGGCCGGTTCAATGCCCCGGGTGCGCAAAAAAACGGCATACTCGTCAACCGTATGCGTTTTGCCGGAACCGGGCTCGCCCGTTAAAAAAACATTAGCGCCGGTTTTAAGGATGGCTAAGGCCTGGGCTTGGGTCATGGTATATAATTACTTTGTATTATTTATTATTTTTCTCAACTTGCAAAATAGCTCGCTGATAATTACAATAATCGCAATCCGGGTCGGCTTCCGGAATCTGGCCGCTATTTAAACATTGGTGGGCTTTAATGATAGTTTTTTCAACCCACGAATCGTTGCCCGTATAAGAAATTAAAGTAATGTCAAATTCCAACTTGCCATCAAACGCCTCACGGTCTGTCCGGCCATTGCAATAAACAAAATAACCGGTGTCAGAAACCTGATAACCATTTTGGCGAAGCAACCACTGATAAACCTCCATCTGCCTTTTGTAGCCGTCCTGCCAATCCTGGTCTAATTCGGTAATCTCCCCGGCCTTAGCCGTGGCTTTGTAGTCAACGACAATATATTCTAAATTTCTCCCCTCGCCCGAAGATGTCGGAGCCTCCCCTTCTTTTTTTCTCCCCCTGCCCGAGGGGGAGTGGCCGGAGGCCGAGGGGGTGGGAGTGGTAGCCCACAAGTCATCAATCGCTCCGGTAATCAGCAAATTGGTCGGTTTATGTAAAAATTGAATGCCGGTAAAGTTATGCCGCCACTTGTCCAAGTCCTCATGCGGAATTGGCTGGGCGTCAACACCGTACTTTTCTATTAATGGGTGCTTCGTGCCTTTGGCCCGATGAATATCAAATTCTTTTTTGAGCAAAGCGTCAACGGCTGAATTCAAAGCGAAAGGAAATCCCGGCGGTCGGCCCACGCCCAAGCGGCGGTCAAGATAAAAGCAACGCGGACAGGCAACAAATAGCTCCAACTTACTACGGCTAAGCTTAAATACCTCCAAATCATTTGGGGTGTAAAGATTTCTGGTGCGTTGCGCGGTGTGGTATTGGGACATAAAAATATTTTATCTTAATTTAAATAATTTTTGTTGTTAAAATAAAACTGTGGATTTTCATTCCAAGCAACTATTGACTTTTTATAATCGCTTATGCTATACTTAAACCATCACCAATGGAAAGTCAGCCCTTCAAGGTTTCATCCTTGCGGGGCTCTTTCTTTTTATAGGCCAGTTTATGCTCCAAGTCATTCATATAACGCAAATGCGGACGGAAAATATCCCACTTCAAAAGCGCGGAAAATTTAAGCCGGTTTGGAATCAAAACATTTTTTAATTTTCCCTTTCCCAATAGATATTTTACCAAACAATAGAAATCTCCATCACCGGTAACAATAACTGCCTTATCATAATTCGGATATTCAATCATTGAATATGTTGGTTTTGGATTTTTAGCTTCCTTTAAATAATCTTATTAGTCGCGCTAATTCCTTAGTAACGGCTGGATATTTTCTATAGGGGGGTAATGATCCCGAAGGATTAATATCAATTAAAAACAAATCATCTCTAGTTTCAATTATGTCTAGACATAAATATCCAAGCTTCATTTTTTCCTTTAATTCCAATAATTTTTTCTTCACTTGGCTGTATTTATTGGAAAAATTATCTTGGATATACAACTCCTCGCTTTTATCTATTTTGCCTAAATTATTTAACCTGCTAAATATAAATAATTTTTTACCAATCAAATAAACTCTGAATTCCTTAACTATATTTATGATTGATTTTTGTAAAAAAACGACCTTTACTGTCTGTAAGTATTTTTCCAAGTTGTTAATTGTCATTTGCTGGGCGGGGTAAATCATTGCTCGATCACCATCATCTTCGGCTAAAGTGAAATATTTTGATGTCAAATTAGCGGTGTGTTTAGTTTTATCAGAAACAAAGCAGTTTCCTATTGCCTTGGAAATGGGAGTGGATTTATTTTTGTAAAAATCCTTACAATTAAAAATTTTTTTAGTAACTATTGAAGTGGGGACATTTAGGCCGATTTTATCAGCGAGTTTAAGAGATAAAAGTCTATTTCTGTATTTCCAAGTCAATTGAATCGGGTTGATGCTTTTATTAGACAAAATCAAGGCGATGGTTTTTAAATATTCTGTATTTTCTCGTAAATTGTAAGTTTGCGAATGGGGCGGGATTAGATCATAGGGGTATCGAATAAAAACACTATCAATATCATCAAAATAATATTTATTATCTTTTGTATAAATTCTTTTTAGGTCTATCCCCGTAATATCATCAATGTTTAAACAATTTACATCTGAAAACAACTTAAGTTCTTTTTCTAAAGATTTCATTCTGGTATATGGACAGCCTATTATTATATTTTTTATCGGCATTAAATTTTAATATTGATTCTTTAAAAAATAAGGGCTGGCTTTTGCCAGCCCTTATTTTGGATTAATCTTTCCAAATTTTCTCCATAGTCATATGAATTTTTATTTAATTAATAAAGCTTAAATAACTTGGGGTTATCTGGCGATTTACCGAGGTTAAAAGCCAATAATTCCACCTTTTTCATCTTATCATAAATATACTTTATTAGCCACCTCCGTTCTTTATTAGCCGTACTTTACACCTTAATCCCTATCCAGTAAATCCTCAAGCTTACTACGAAACTTTTTGTCAAAAACCCTATTGTCGCAAAAATATTCTACAAATTCGGCATAACTATTTGGACTTAAAAAGTGGAAGAAATATCGCTGTTTGATTTTGCTTTTTTTCAATTCCTCGTTTAAATCCTCAAAATGTTTTTTTGCCCAGCGATATTTTGCTTTGTTTTCTTCTGAATCGTCGCCGTCGGATTTTATCTCAACGACAACGATATTTTCGCCAAGTTTCAAAAAAAAATCGGGATTGAAACTTCCTTGTGTCGGGTGTTCGCCTTTTCTCCACGAATACTCAACGCTGTAGAATCCCATGTCCCGCGATTTTATCCAAGCGTCAATTTTTGCGCATACTTTTGAGCCAACAATCGCTTCAACGAACTTTCGTTCCGGCTCAAGTTTTGTCAAAACGACATTGACCGGCGTTTTGAAGCAGTAAGAATTAACTTCTTTGCTTGCGCTTCTTGGCAGATTTTCATCGTTGGCTATGTCTTGCAAAATATCAATCATTCCGTTTTTGCACTCGTCTTTGAAATTTTCGGTGTAGAAAATTGTTGAGCCGTGTTTTATCGCTCCGACGGCGACGCTTTCTTTTTCAAGTTCTTTTGTGCTGATTAATTTCGGCTTGTTCGCCGTTCTTTTAAAAACGGCTGTTGAACTTCTCGCTCTAAAAATTGTTTGGAATGCCTGAAAAACACGTAAAGCATTTTCTTCTACTAATAAACCGCTTTTAATCCCGACAGCTTTCATTGAAGCAAGAATAATTTCCTTAATTTCATTTTCAGGCGGTAAATTCTCTTTGTCATATTCCCCTTTAGGAAATCTTATTTTTGCTTCAAAATCCCTCGTCTTAAAAGTTTCAATGATTTTTTCCACCACTTCATCAACAGTAAAAACATTTTTTTGAATAACGGTAGTTTTAAGTTTGATTACGCCTGCTAAATCTTCGTATTCAGTAATTTTTTCTATTCGTTCAGCCTGAGAAACTAATTTAATAGGTTTGTCCTTTGAATAATCAAAAATTTCCGTGTCTTTTTTCGCTTTAACGGCTCTTTCCTGTTTTTCATAGTCAATAGTGTAAAGATCAAAATTATATTTTGCTCGTTCGCCGGAAGTTAAAACCTCGCTCGTCAAGCGGACTTCAATTTCCAAAATCTCATCAACCAGTCCGCGAATATTTCGGCTCCAAGCGTCATGATTAAAAACCCTGACTTTCGGCTGTGGCGATTTGTATTCTTCCGGTATGCGAAGCCCTCGGCCCAAAACTTGGGCAATCAAAAGTTTTGAATTGAAAGCTCGGTCTTCCCACGGCACAATTTGAAAAACATTTTTTACATCCCAGCCCTCGGTGAGCATAGAAACGGAAACAATCCACTCAACAGAATTTTCTTTATCGTCAACATTTTTCAATTCCAAAACATTTTTCTTGTGGTCTTTGTGCGAAGTAACAATCAAAACTTTTTTCTCCACCGCTTTGCGGGAGATTTTTTCCCGCTTCTCCAAAAAATCAATTAAATCTTCCCGAAGTGTTTTTGCTTTGGAAATATCTTTTGTAACTAAAATTGTGAGCGGTTTAATCAGCCGATACTTTTTTACAAATTCGTCGTGATTGTCGTAAATTTTTTGGAATTTCTCATTTTTGTCTATGTTTTCGTCTTTCGCTACATAGTCAACCGACTTAATAACTTTATCGTCAACAGCTTGGCGTATTGAGTAGCGATAAATAACATCGTTGAAATACTCATCGTCCATATATGCCGTGCCGGTAAACCCCAAAATGTATTTGAAATTAAAATCGGGATTGAGCAAAAACGCTTTCCATTTTCTTATATCCTGCTCGTTCGACGAATTATAGGCGTGGTGAACTTCATCATTCAGCACTAAAACGCGCTCGCCATTTTTTTCCAAGCTGTCGCTTATTGACGATCCCGTCTGTTCATAAACGGCATGGATATTTTCAACGCAAATGTCGCCGTTTTTGATTGTGCTGTTAGCGTCAATTATTCTTGGATTTTTGAAAACGGCGGTGTCTGGTAATGTCGCTTTTATTTTGTCGTCGCCGGAAAGTTTCTCAAACTTTTCTTTCAAACCCGACTCAATCGTGAGCGACGGGCAAAGCACTAAAACTTTATCCACCAAGCCAAGCCCTAAAGCAATTTGAGCAATGCCATAAATCAAATAACTTTTGCCAGTGCCAGTCGCCAAGTCAATCACCGCCGACAATTTATGCGGCAGAGGCAAGTTTTTTTGATAATCCCGGACATCTTTGTATCTTTTCTGCAATTCGTCATTTTTTCTGAAATTTTCCTCAACCAAACTTTCAATTGATTTATATTCGCCCGACGCAAGAAAAATAATCGCATCTCTGATCGCTTCTTTTTGAAATTCTCGGTCGCCACAAAGCACATCAATAAAATCAACCCACTTTTTCAAATTAAGCTTGGCTGGATTGTAGTTTTGCTTTACCTGTAAAACTAAATCTTGTGTTTTGTATATTTTAATTCCTTCAGTCATAGTTAATTTTGATTACCCTCTTGATTTTCTTTATTTATCTTTTCCTCTCGTCTTTTTCGAGATGACTCAACTTTTTTTGGCATAATAAATACATAGATAAAAAATTTTGAAATAAAATCATAAACTTCAATAACATCATCATTATTAATCTCTTTTAAATTATCTTTATCTGGGTGTGTTCCCCAATTTCCAAAAATTCTAATTTGATGTGCCCAATCCTTAATATCTTGCGGTAGTTTATTAAGTGAATTAATTTGCTCAATTAAATCCACACTTTCGTTCGCGCCTAATTCCAAAAGGCTACTTTGTAAAGCACGACGAAACATTGAACAACTCGCCCTATTGGCATTAATAGACTTACATTTGAGAGCTTCTTTATAATCTAAAAGTACCTGCTCTGGAATATGTTCTGAATCTTGCTCACTCAATTCTGTGTCCAATGACACTGGAAATTTTTCATCCCACCCAATAGATTTTAAATTTGTTTCATTGCTATATCTGTCTTGTTCAAATAAATATGTTTTCAATATTAATTTTTTACAAGGTTTACATCGGAAAATAACATAAAATTCAACATTACCATTTTTAAACGAATGATAATCACCCCAAAGTTTCTCAATATGAACCCTTGCTTCACAATGCGGACAATTATCGATTAAGTCCTTAACATATTCCTCGATAAATATTGTTGCGTTTTTTAAATCCATATTTTTATTTTAAATTGAAAACTTCTTTAAACTCGTTTCCGTAAATATCAACATAGATTGCCATAATTTGTTTGCCGCAATCTTTTTTCGGAAATTCTCTTATAATTTCTTTTTGCTTTTTCAATTCCTTTTTTATTTCTTCTTCGCCTTCTTCCTCGTCGCTTGGCTTGTGATTAAGCAAGTCCTGTGCGAAAAAGTAATTTGTCATCATAAACTTTTCGCCGTCATAGTTTAAGTCAACAAGCAACATCGCCAAACTTTCAAAATTTTTCAGCTTTTCGCCAGTTTCGTCTTGTGAATAGGCGGACTCAAACTTTTTGATTTTCAAAACAACTTTACCTTTTAATTTTTTGATTTCTGATTTTACTTCCGGCTGGCGAATAAAATGAAAACCGATTGCCTCGTCTAAGTTGTTAATTTGGCTTTTGCTTTGCGGCTGGCGGAATTTCTTAAACTGCACCTTGTGCAATTCTTTGATTATCTGGTATGGCACTTTGAGGAAGTAATAACGGACATTGCCGATTTGATGGTAGTCGCTGATAAAATTGACATTATTTGCGGGTGCGATTATATAAAATCTCCCATCAATTCTGCCGCTAATGTTTTTGTGTAATTCCTGCAAATACTTTTCGTCAACGCTGGCGTTTTTCAATTCCCAATATGGAAAGATTTTTGCGTAAAATTCTCGCTTTTTTCCATCAATTTCAATGCCACCGATTTTTGTCGTTTTCGTTTCCTCAATCTCAAATAAATCTTTCACAAAGCGGATATACTCGTCTTTTTGTAGGTCAAAAATCTTTCCCAGATCATAAAGTCCCGAAGTAACAACAGCAAAAGATTTTGCCGGCTTGCCATATTTCTTCTTTTTGTCATCTAAATCTTTACTTTTATCAATTTCAAGCAATCGCTTCTGTGTTGTGTAAATTGCTAATTTTCCAATATCGCAACCAATCCAGCGACGATTAAGTTTTTCCGCTGTGGCAAGCGTTGTTCCACTACCACAGAAAAAATCCATTACAATATCGCCGTCATTTGTCATTGCTAAAATTAATTTTTGCAAAAGTTCTTCTGGTTTTTGTGTTGGATAGTTCTGATACTCATTGCCCATATTGAATACACCGGAAATTTCCCATACATCATCTTCTTTAACCTCGCTAGTATAAAAATCTCTTTTTTCACTTGTTTCTTTACATACGGCCTCATATTTTTTAATTGTTGAATTTTCGTCAATTAAATTTGGTTTGTAAATCAAAATTCTTTCTCTGTTAGATATTTTCATTTCCGCTTTATCATTTTGGGAGTATATGTAAATTGTATCGTGTTTTTTTGAAAAGAAATTTTTAGATTTACCGCCCATAAAATATCTCCATATAATTTCATTTGCAAAATGATTTTTCCCAAAAACTTCATCCATCGCCATTTTTATATAATGATTCATTTTTTGATCTAAATGGCAACAAATATAGCCGTCCGGAGTAAGTAATTCTTTCGCAACTATTAGCCTCCTACGGATATATTCTATAAATTCTGCGCCTTTCTTTTTGTCATTGTATGCTTTTGCCCCTTCTCTATTCTGGAATTCGTCTTTTGTGGCGAAAGGTGGATCAATGTAAATCAGCTTCACCTTCCCCTTAATTTTATTTTTGACGAGCGGATCTTTGTTTTCGTTAAAAGTTTTGAGGATTTGCAGATTGTCGCCAAAAACTAAAAGATTGTGCCAATCTTTTGAATAAAGAAGATATTTCTTGCCGTTAAAAACTTTTTCAATTTGAAGAGGCACTGGCTTGGCTTCTTCGGTGTCCGCAAGCACATCTTCCTTTCGCATTTTTCCCGCATAGACAAGTTCGTATTCTTTTTGCTTGGTCGGGAAAATTGCGTATTTATAAACTTCCGGAATTTCTTTTCCGTTTTTGAGGCAATCAATTAAAAATTCTATGTCTTGTTTGTTTATTTTAGGATTCATAGCAATTTACGCTCCTTAAAGCTTAAAAAGTTATTGTTAGTAACAATAATATGGTCAACCACTTCTATTTCCAAAATTTTACCGGCTTCAACTAATCTCTTTGTTATCACTAAATCGCCTTCTGATGGTTCGGGGTCGCCAGAAGGATGATTGTGAACAAATATAACTGATGCCGCCTTGTTTTTGATTGCTTCCGCGAATACTTCGCGCGGATGAACAATGCTGGCATTAAGAGAGCCAACTGAAACTTCTGCAATTGACCAATTTCTGCTATCAATGGGGATGATATAAAAATGTTCTTTGTGATAATCTTTGAGTTTGCTTTTTATCAACTGATACACTTTTTTTGGATCAGTAAGTTCTTTGCTCTTATATGGCGGGGTTTGAGTGGAAAGCCGACGGCCAATTTCAAATGCGGCTTTTATTTGAGAGGATTTGGCTAATCCAATTCCTTTGACTGAAGACAGCTCCTCAATACTTGCCTCGGCTAATTTCTGTAAGCTGCCAAATTGCGCTAGTAGTTTTTGCGCCGTGACTACAACCGATTCGCCGGCGATACCACGACCCAAAATAAGCTGTAATAATTCTTGGGCCGAGAGCGCTTGTTCGCCAAACTTAACCAACCGCTCGCGCGGTCGCTCTTCTTTAGGTAAATCGTGAATAGTAAATGATTGGCTCATATTTTATTTAATTAAATCATCTATTGATACCCCATAAGACATCGGTGATTTTATAGACCAAGGTATATTCAGCTCTTGTTTCCGATTCGTTCATATAATAAAAACTATAACTTAAAACTGCTGCCAATTTTCCATATTCCTTTTTCCCGAAAAGCGGGAATGGTTTGCCGTTTGGCTTTATTGAGGAGAACGGATACTGACTTATTTTCCTTTTTCGCGTATTCTGCCAATCTGATAATTTTTTCCCCGTTCAAATAAGCGATCCTTTTATGAAAAGATTCTAAAAGCGCCAAGGACAAAACTTTATTCATAATTCCGATTTTTTTCTTATTACTATTTCTATACTCTCCGAAGGACTTGTAATAAGCGGCTTTTTCCTTATCACGAATAATAATCGGCGGGAATTCAAGTTGCATCAATTGGTAGTTGATCAGCACGCGCCCGATTCTTCCATTGCCATCGCAAAACGGATGAATGTGTTCAAATTCAAGATGGAACTTGGCGATTTTTTCAAGAAAATATTCCGTGTGACGACCTGAGTATTCCAAAAGTTCAGCATCAATCATGGCCTCGACATGTTCGGGCGCAGGCGCAATATATGTTCCGACTCTGACATATTCGCGTTGCTTTCGAAATCTGCCGGCGATTCCCTCGTCAATATTTGAAATTAGCATCTTATGCAGCAACAAAATTAAGTCCTTATCAACATTTTTTGCGCTTAATTTTCCTTTTATATATTCAGATACTCGCGCCAAATTTTTTGCTTCAAAAACTTCGCGCACCGACACATTGCGGGAAACCTCCATATCTAAAAGAATCTTTTCCGTTTCGGAAATAGTGAGGGTAGAATTTTCAATGGCATTAGAGTTATAGACCGACTCCGGCAATTCCGCTTCAAACATAATATCTAAAAGCGATTCTTTGTTTTTTTTTAAAGAATCATAATCTCGTTTCAATGTATTAATTTTTTCTTTAATGTCTTTTGATATAGCCATAATAATAAATATTATTATTTATGCTACAATTATAGCAAATTCACGACAAAATATCAATATGCCGTGAATTTTATCAAAAAGTTGCTTAAATTCACGCTGTTTTATGATTTTCCACTCAATGCCCTTTCCTCAATTTTCCCATATTTTAGCCCAAAAGTCAAAAAAAGTCCTGGATTTGGGACTTTTTGCGGGCAGAGGGTAAATAAAATACTTATGATTTTTTAAGCTGTTTAGAGATTAATAAAATAATTTGCGCCAAAAGCCAACCGATAATGGCAGTTGCTAAACTGACTAAGAAAACTTCTATAGACAATAAAGATATTAATAAAACTACGATCACGGCACTTAATAAAACTTTTTTACTTATCTTAAATAAGGTTAATAGTAAAGGCACAAAAAACATATAACTAACAAAAAAACCTTCAAAATATTCTGGATGGCCACCTAGAAACCAACTTGTAATTCTTCTACCAATGATTTTTTCATACAATCCTCCAAATGCTGGCGTAAAAATAATAATCAAAATCACAATAAATAGAAACAAAATAATCTTATTTTTTGTTGACATGGTTTATAAATTAATTTTTAAATTGTTAATATCATCTTTTAAAATCTGAAAACCTTCTTGATTTATTTTTCCTTGTTTTCTAATCTGTTCTAATTTATTTAATACCATTTTCAATTTCTCTATGACGGCAGAATTAGATTTTCCGCTTTTTAAATCTATTAGCTTTAAGCCATTAATCAAACTCATTTTAGCGCCCATATTATTAATCCAGCCCTTGGCATACATTATTTCAATTTCTTTTATTATACCATCAATGGTAATCAAATCGCTAATCGGCTTATTGGTGTTTGGCGCTAACACAAAATCTAAGGTCCTCTGCTGATTTGGCTCTATGTTGCCGGTAAATTCCTTATCCAAACTGTTATTATCGTCAATATAGCTGGTGCTTAATTTATACTCGCCATTGCCCGTGCCCATAAGATCAACTTTATAATCCCCCTCTATGGGGTCGGGAATAACGGCAAATTCAATGCCATTATCAAAGCCCGAATAAAAAGCACCTGCTATTTGATTTACGGGCTGATTGGTGGCAAAATCCTTGCCCAATAATTTGCCATCAGGAGCGGTAATTCTAAAATCGGCTGGTGAAAAAATCCTAATCATTAAAAATTTCTTGAAAATATTATTTTTAATTTCGTTGACTGGTTCTGTACCAGTCAATTCTTTTATCACTATCTTTTGGGCATCAGTCGCAACATTGTCGTGATTAGCATTGATAATGATATTCGGCCAGCCATTAAAATCTTTATTGCTTCTGTCTGGAACGGTTTCATCGCCAAGGCCATATTCCAAGCCATGGTCCGTAAATGGCATGGCGTAATGTTCCGGATAGCCATGCTCCCACTCGCCGTCAATGCCTTTGTTTTCCACCACTCTAAAATTATTTATGGTGCTGCTGGCGCCCGCGTCGGCGATAATATTTGTTATTTTAAAACCGTTTAATTTACTTAACTTAACTGGGTTATTTAAATCTTCCAAAAATATATTTCTTGGGTAATTATTGGGATAGACCCTTAAGGCCATTGTACTTTTATCCCTTAGATAATCATAGGTGGGCAATAATTCTTGGACTGATTTCATGGGTAGTTTAGATATATATAAATAAACACTGCCATATCCGCTAAATTCTGCTTCTAAACTAAATAATCTTTTTAGTATTTGATCTTTATAATCTGGGCCGGTCTCCCCACCCTCCCACATTAAATACGCCTTACTGGCGCCTCTCTGTGGCGTGGCTAAAAATATCAACTGGTCAATGTCATTGCCATAATCATTCCCCTCCGCATAAGACCGCGCCACCAAACCACCCATAGAATGGGCCACAATATCAACTTTGCCGCATTGACATATATCTTTTACTTCATCTATTTTATTTTTCAATTCAACAGAGCTTGAAGCATTAGAATTTCGCCATTGATAGGGAAAAGCAAAAAGTGTTTCTCCTTCTTTGTATCCCGCCGCCTTGAACGCTTCCCATAAATTATCATAAGTGTGGAAAATCGGGTCGAGCTCCCATCTATTGCTAAAAATATTATACCAACTCCCCAACATCCCCGGAATCAGAATTACCGGGTCAATTCTCTTGACTGCCGGCAAATAACTAAAATCAATAGTAAATTCTTTTAAGTTCCGGCGCTTATAAAATCGGTTATCAAAATTAAAGGTAAAAATTTTGACGTTTTGAGAAAAATCTTCCGCTGTCCAGCCGATGCTGATTAGATAGTCAAAAAAATTTTTAGTGTAAAAATAACCCCGGCTTGACACAAAATCGCTGGACAGATAAGTATCATAGCTTTTGCCCCGTTCCCATTTAAAAAACCTGCTCTCGCCTGGCGCCATTCCGTTAAGGTCGTTGATGTCGTTAATAAAAGAAAAAGTCGGCTCATCTGTTCTGGTTTGGCCTTCTATTGAAAGCGGGTATAAAATTAAATTTATGCTGTTAGGGGAGTAATATTGCCATTTCCAACCGGTGCAAAAAGTTTTAGTTGAGGTGAAAGAAAATCTAAAATGCTCGCCATCGTACCAAAATATCTCATTTTCCGTCAGATTGTCCAGCGGATTATAGACGTAATTGCATTCCACCGGTAGAGTGCTGTCAAAAGCCGCCGCCTGATTAGTAAAAACAAAAAATCCCGCCAATAGAAAAATGGGTGGGAGTAACAATTTGAAAAATAATTTTTTCATCCTCCTAAAATTATTGGTGAAATTAGGATTATTATAGCACGAACTAATAAGGGTGGACAATGAGCAACGGCAAACCCCCTCTTTTTCTCCCCCTTGGTAAGGAGGAGAAAGAAAACCAATTTAAAAATCCCCAACACATCGCGCGCTGGGAATTTTATTTTATAAACCCCTTCTGTTAAATGAACAATCTTTGTGTTCAGCCCATGTCGGCCAATTTTTCAATGAACATATCAACCCCATCATCCGGCTCAATTTTTGTCAATTAAAAAACCTCATCACATACTATTGGTACGGATGAGGCATTTTATTTATGAACAATCATTGATCAATTCTTGGCAATATTATAAATAGTCAATCCTATTCCCATATCGGCGGTGAAAACATATTGATCCGCAACCCACAAACCGCGAGCGCAATCGCCGCCCACGCCGCCGATTAAAACCGGCTTAAATGGATTACTAACGTCAATTATTCTCATGCCGTCATCTCGACCCGTCACATAAATGTGATTGCCCAGGACATACAAATTGCGCATACTGCCTATTTTATTAATCTGCCCGGTTATCCTTGGTTGAGTGGGATTTTTTATATCAATAATGACCAACCTTGCTTCTTCACTAATCACGTAAGCATAATCTCCGTCCACCCTTACCTGATGTACAAATCCCACCTCAATATTTTGGCCGATTTGTCGGGGAGCGACGGGGTTGGAAACATCAATTATCTTAAAACCATTTTCCCAGTCCGCTAAATAAGCATAATGGCCCGAGACAAAAATTGAATTTGTATACATTTTATCGGTCATCTTGCCGACGAGCCGTGGTTTAGCTGGATGGGACACGTCCACAATCCTCAATCCATCTTGCAAACCGGCGAGATAGGCATAATTGCCGCAAACAAAAATATCTTCAATAAATTTTTTGTCATCGAAGCGGCCGATTTGCTTGGGCTTATTCGGATTGGAAATGTCCGCGATTTTAAAACCGCCTTCAAAATTGGCAACGTAAGCAAAATTTCCTGAAACATCCAAAGCCATCACCGCCGCGCTTATCTTATTTTTAAATTGGCCGACCTTGCGCGGATTAACCGGATCGGAAACATCAACAATTTTCAAACCCTCAAAACTGTCCAAAACATACGCATACCTGCCGACCACCTTGACTACCCGAATGTCTGGTGATTCCTCCCAGGAACCGATTTTTACCAGATTAATTTTTGGGGCAAAGGCATTGCCCGATGTTAAGGTGCGACAGGCCAACAGATTGGCCACCACTAAAAAGGAAAATAGAACCGGAACCAAAAACTTCATCGCCCACTCCTCCTTTCCAAATCCAAAATTGTTCAAAACCCCTATGTTTTAAAGTATTTAAATAACAAGCGACAACTTATTGTATCTTTTTTCCGGCCAAAAGTCAATTATAAAATATGCCGAACTTATTTAAATAATTGGCGATTGAAAAAATTTATTTAATAAATCCGCCGGCCTGAAGCTGCCAAAATTTTTGGTAAATGCCGCCGGCTCGGCTGGCCAATTCTTCGTGCGTGCCCTCCTCAATGATTTGGCCGCGCTTAATGACCATGATCCTGTCCATTTTTCTGATAGTGGAAAGGCGATGGGCGATGACAATTACGGTTTTGCCTTTCATTAATTTATCCAAGGCGTCCTGGATTAAAACTTCCGATTTAGAATCCAAACTTGAGGTTGCCTCGTCCAGAATTAAAATCGGCGCGTTGCGTAAAATGGCGCGGGCAATGGCAATCCGCTGTCTTTCCCCGCCGGATAATTTAATGCCTCTTTCGCCCACGTAAGTATTATACCCCTCGGGGGTATTAATAATAAATTCATGGCAATGCGCGGCTTTGGCGGCCGTGTACACCTCCTCATCGGTGGCCTCGGGCCGGCCATAGCGAATATTTTCCATCAAAGTTCGGTGGAATAAAATCGGGTCTTGCGGCACCAGAGAAATATTTCGCCATAAACTTTCCTGCTTTACTCGGGCAATATTCTGGCCGTTAATCAAAATCTTCCCGCCGGCCAGATCATGCATCCGCAAAAGCAATTTTACGATCGTGGTTTTGCCCGCGCCCGATGAGCCGACAAAAGCCGCCTTTTCGCCCGATTCAATAGTCAAATTAAATTTCTTGAATATCTCTCGGGTTTTATGGTAGTTAAAGCAGACATCTTTAAATTCAATCCGGCCGCGGCCCACGTTTAATTCTTGGGCCTTGGGCGCGTCCTTGATTTCGTGGGGCGTGCTTAAAATCACGGTCATTTCTTCGGCGTCGGACAAGCGCTCATATATATTTCTAACCACGCGGCCGATATTCCAAAAATTCATAAAAATCGTGCCCAAATATCCCTGGATCAAAACAAAATCGCCGACCGTAAGTGAATTTTTTTGCCACAATTTTATCGCCAGATACAAAGTGCCGATTTCTAAAAAAACCATTAACAGTCCCTGAAGCAAATTAAAAATATTGCTCAAATTCCAGGTAAATTTTCTGATCCGGCGAAGCTTTTCTACGGCCTGGGCATAATTTTCGGTTTCTTTTTTGTAGCCATTGAATAATTTTACATTGCTGTGGTTAGTAATCGTATCGGCCAAAAGTCCGGTGGTGAATGTCTCGGCTTCATTTCTTTGGATGTCATATTTGAATTTGAATTTTACAAAAATCCAATTGACAGCCAAAAATAAAAACAGCCAGACCAATATACCCAAGCCCAAATAAATATTTACATTAGATAAGACGAAAAGAATTATGGCCACGTCAACAATTATCGGTATTAAATTAAAAAAGAGGGTGTCGGTAATCACTTCAAAAGCATTAGTGAACCACTTCACCTTTTTTACCAGCGCGCCGCCAAAATTATTATTGAAATAGGAAAAAGAATGTTTGTGCAGATAAGTAAAACATTTATTGGATAAATCAGCCATATTATTAACCTGAAAATTGGCGATCAAAAAATCGCCTATTCTATAAAATAACCACTCTAAAAATTTAAGGCCGATAATTATAAATAAAACCGAAAAAAGCCCGCTCATAATAATGTCAGTGGCGCGGCCGGAAGTTAAGATATTAAAAAGGTTCTTGTAATATATTGGAATAATAACGCCCACGGCGGCCGAGATAATGGTAGAAAGCAAGGCTAAAACACCGGAAATTTTGTATTTCCGGCTGGCTTGCCAATAGAATTTTAGGGTTTGTTTGGTGCTGCCTTGCATATAATTTTTATTGTCTGATTCACGCAGTTTTTAATTATAGCCCATTTTGGCGGAAAAATCAAACTTGATATCTGTTTGGTTATTTTTTCTGTAAAAAAAACGGCGCGGAGCCGTTTTCTTTTAAATGGCAGGCGATGAGGGAATCGAACCCCCGACCTCGGTTTTGGAGACCGATGTTTTACCACTAAACTAATCGCCCTAATATTAAAAGCCAGCAATATCTGCCAGCAATTAATAATTTCTATTTGGTTTCTTTGTGCATGGTATGCTTCTGGCAGTGCTTGCAGTATTTTTTCAATTCCAAACGGTTTTTTAAAAGTTTTTTATTTTTGCGGGAAAAATAATTTATCTTTTTGCACTCGGTGCATTCAAACTTGATCATGTTTTCTTGTGACATAGTATTTTTATTTTATTAATTTATTATTTATTAATAATTTGGAGCCGATCGTCGGAATCGAACCGACAACCTACTGTTTACAAAACAGTTGCTCTACCATTGAGCTAGATCGGCCCGTTTTTAAAGTTGCTTTTCCTGGGCAAAATAACGGATTTATCTTAACATAAAAACCCAAATTTTGCAACAATAAGTTATCTGAAATCAAAAACCGCCGCCTGGCGATTTTTGTTTTTTCTTTACCCAGTTAAATAATTTTGCTTCGCAAATTAAAATCCAAAGAATTTTATTTAACGGGGTTCACCCAGTTAAATCCTGCTTCGCAGGAATTTTGTCTGCGACAAAATTATTTAACGGGGTGAATTAAGGAAAATTAAGTTTTTTTAACGCGTAAAAGCGGAGCCAGCAGAATAAAGAAATAGCCAAGCCAAAGTGTTTTTGAAGAAAAAATAGCCGAATTAAACCTCATAGTAATAAGGGCGTCTAAAATTATTCCCGCCACCACCCAAATCAAACCATAACTCAAGGCGCTAACCGCGCTTTTCGGCTTGACATAGCCGGCTAAAATAAAAGAAATAATACCGCCGACAACGGCAACCGCTATTCTCAGCCAAAGAAAACCATACCAGCCAAGCAAAGCGGAAACCACGGCAAACATAATCAGCCAGATAAGAATGCCGAAACCGATTGCTTTTTTCCAATTCATAATTTCTCACCTCCTTTCGGTAAGATTGATGTTTTAATTATAGCAAAAAATAGATAATTAAAAAACGCGGCCAATGGCTCCGCTTGTTTTTGCTTTTATTGGGCCGGGAAGGATTCGAACCTTCGAAGGCATAGCCACTCGATTTACAGTCGAGTCCAGTTGACCGCTTTGGTACCGACCCATGGAGCCGTTGCGCGGATTCGGACCGCGGACCTACTCCTTACCATGGAGTTGCTCTACCAACTGAGCTACAACGGCACAATATCTAAACTTTTATTTTCCATATTCATACCAGGAGTTGCTCTTCCTGGGTGGCGTCCAATCTGCCCCCGGCAGATTGTCCGACGCTCGACTGCGTCGCTTCGCTCCTGGTCTCGCTTCCACCCGTTCCTCGCTTTGCTCGAAACCCAACTGAGCTACAACGGCACACTAACTTAATTTTATTTTTGCTATTCATGCCAGGAGTTGCTCTTCACAACTTAAACATTTTAACAAATTTACGGCATTTTTTCAATGGCTTCTTGTAATTCGCCCAACTTAGCGTTTTCGGGGTTAATCTTTTTTAAATGATTGAGGGTTCTCTTCGCCAACATCTTATCGCCCGCCTTGATGCCATACTCAATTATTTTATCTAAATATTTAGGGTTATTCGGCTCAATACTGTTGGCTTTAAGATAGCAGTCCAGGGCCTTGTCATCCTTACTCGTCAGCTCACAAATTTGAGCCAAGCGATCATAATATGAGGTGACTCTGGTGTTCACGTTTAAAGAATTTAAAAAATCCATTTCCGCCTCTTCCAATTGGCCTTTTTTGACAGCCATCGTACCCGATTTACCCCAAGCCCGGTCTTTTAAAGTATTGAGTTTCAATAAATGTTGGAATATTTCTTCCGCCTGGTCATAATTTTTATTTTCAAAATACAGTCCTCCCAATAATTCATAGGCCTTAATATTTTTTTTGTCTTTAGCGATAACCTCAATTAAATTTTTTTCCGCGCCGCCAAATTCTTCCTGGGCAATTAAATTTTCCGCGGCCGATAATAATTCATCAATGGACTTGGGGACTGATTTGTCTTTGCCTCTTTTGTCTAATTGATATTTATTTTCCAAATCAACAACCTTGTCCTTTATTTTTTTAACTTGTTTTGCAAAAAATCTTTTCTGCGGAGAAAGAAGCTTGGTCAATTTTTCCTTGACTTTTTCGCCCTGATGCGACAATTTATCCTGTAAAATTCTGGCTTTGATTTTAATCTGTTTTTCCTTGATCATTGACTCAAGGTCTAAATTTTTCAAATCCGGCAGGCGCTTAAAAACAAAACGCCCAAGATAAGCCAAACAAGCTATGATGATAATTATTAATAATATTATTATAAGCATAATTTATTAAATTTTATTTAAGGCCGCCCAATATCTTGATTTTGGTTTCAACGGTTTTTTCCACCGCTTCAATAGAAGGGGCCAGAATTTTTCGCGGGTCGTGGGAACCGTCAATTTTTCTTAATGTCTGGCGCAGGGTCGTGGTAAAGGCGAGGCGCAAATCCGTATCAAGATTGATGATTCTAATACCTAATTTAATCGCTTTTCTTATTTCCGCCGTTTTTACCCCTGAACCGCCGTGAAGAACCAAAGGGTTTTTAACTTTTTTTATGATTTCTGTCAACCGATTAAAATCAATTTTTTCCTGGCCCGTAAAATGGCCGTGCATGGCGCCGATGGACACGGCCAAAGTGTCCACGCCCGTTTTTTGGACAAACTCTTTTGCTTTAGCGGGGTCGGTCATATATTCATCCGGATTTTTGGGTAAAATTACTCTAATTAGCCCTTCTTGGCCGAATAAGCGGCCAAGCTCGCCTTGCGCCCAAACGCCGTGCCGGTGGGCATAGTCAACCGCTTTTTTAGTCAGAGCCATATTTTTTTCAAAATCAAATTCCGAAGCGTCCAGGTGGACGGATGAGAAGCCGGCATCAACGCACTGCTTTACTATTTCAAAACTCTTGCCGTGGTCAAGATGAACGGCAATGGGAATATTCTTGGCCTCGGCCCTGGCCACATTTTCAATAATGCCCATTATGGTCTCAAGTCCGGCATATTCAATGGTACGCGGCGAAATCTGGATGATTACCGGCGACTTCATTTTTTGCGCCGCCCTTAAAATACCAATTGTGGTTTCTAAATTAATGGTGTTAAACGCGCCGATGGCGTAATTGCCTTTTTGCGCTTTTTTGATTATCTCTTTGATATGGACGATCATAATAAAGTAATTTTTAATTTTTCCGCCATAGACGGACCGCCTTTGGCGGTAATTTTATTAATAATGCCAATAAATTTATCCGCGTCTAAGCTGGCGCCGCCCACCAAAAAACCGTTCAGCAAGTCCAGCTTTATGAATTCATCAATCCTGCCCCCCTCAACGCTGCCGCCATAGATTAATCGGAGATTGTTTGCGGCGATATGATTTGGCCACAAATTAAATATCGCGTGTTCAATTAAATTCAAAACATAACTTACGGTTTCGGCGCCGGCAATGTGGCCGGTGCCAATCGCCCAAACCGGCTCGTAGGAAATAATAATCTCTTCCCGGTCAACCAAATCAATATTGAGAAAGGCCTCATTTAATTGCCCTAAAATAACATTATCGGTCCGGCCGTCTTGCCTCTCATTTAGGGTTTCGCCCAGGCAAACAATGGGTGTCAGGCCATAGTCCAAACAGGCCGCTATTTTTTTATTTATCAGCTCATTGGTCTCGCCAAAAAATTTCCTTCTTTCCGAATGGCCGATAATCACGTATTCGCCCCCCGCTTCTTTTATGGCTCTGGGTGAAATGGCGCCCGTATAAGGGCCCCGCTCTTGCCAAAAAACATCCTGCGCTCCCAATTTAATATTTGTTTTATTAATCACCTCACCTACCGCCGAGAGTCCGATAAAAGACGGACAAATAACCACATCAACGCCGGAAATCGTTTTTACTTTATCTTTTATTTGCTCAACCAAAGCCACCTCTTCTTCAGAGGTCAAATTCATTTTCCAATTAGCGATAGCAATGGGTTTATTCATATTATGATTTTTCTAAAATTATCCGATTTTTAAAACCACCGCGCTCCTGCTCTTTTTTAAAACGTGTTTCCTCCAAAAGCGACTTGTCTATCTGGCGATATTCAACAATGGCGTTAATCACCTCCAAAATATCCGCCAATTCATTCGCGTTATCCTCTTTAATAAATTCCTGTGCCTCTTCCACTAATTTTTCCTTGAGCTTAAGCCAATATTCCTGGTCATCGGCGATATGGGTGACACACTCTTCTCCCCGGCTTTTAATAATTTCCGGGATTTTATCCCGCACTAATTTATTGTATTGCGTCATAATTCTAATTTAAGAATTAAATAATTAAAATTTTTTTTCATTTCCATTGATAATTATTAAAAACCCAATATGCCAAACTTTTCGTATCGGTAAATCTTGAATCTATGCTCTCGCTGCCAAGTACGGCAATTAAAATCTTTTTACCGTCTTGATTGCTTACTTGGCTGGTAAAACCATAACCCGCTTTTTCTATATAGCCGGTCTTGCCGCCGTCTACCCGATAAGTATCAGCGCCAATGCCAAAGGTCTGCCCCAATATCTTATCGGTATTGGTAATTTTCCTTTCCACGCCCTTGTTGGTAACTTGAAATTTATATTCTTTGCTGGAAATAATTTGGGCAATGACCGGTTTTTCCAGCGCCGCCTTCAATAAAATAATAATATCGGTGGCCGTAGATACGTTGTCATTATTTAAGCCAGTCGCATCAATAAAATGCGTGTTGGCCATATTTAAATCAGCGGCTTTTTTATCCATGGCTTTAGTGAAATCACTTTCCGATAGGCCGGTTGATCGGGCTAAAGCCGCAGCGGCTTCATTTGCTGAAGCGACTAAAGCGGCGTAGAGAACGTCTATAAATTTAATCTGATCGCCGGCCACAAGATAATTCTTACCACCGACGCGATAATCGCCGCGAACCATAATAATTTCTTTATTTAAATCAGAATTATAATCCAAAAAGACCAGGGCCGTCATTAATTTGGTAATACTGGCGATAGAACGGACGGCCCGCGGGTCTTTTTCAAAAAGAATTTTATCGGTTTCCGCGTCAATTACTAAAGCGCTCTGGGCGGTGATTTTCACGCCCAAACTCTGGGAATTAAAATCTCTTTGCGGCGCCGTCTCTTCTAAACGGCTAACGGCCGACTGGGGCAATTGATATTCCGCTTGCGACAAATTATTAAGCGTGGCCTGCTGTTCGGCTTGCGATTGCAAGAAAAGCCCGGTTAAAATTAGATTGATTAATAATTCAAACATAATAAAATTAATTACCGCTATCAATGGAGACAGAATTTTCTACCACATTATTAGAAACTCCCTGTAAAAGTTTATCCAAATTATTATTTCTATTCAATTTTTCGTAATCGGGCAAATCCTCAATCTTGCCCAAGCCCAAATATTTCAAAAAATCAAAAGTAATCAGGTAAAAAGTATTGCCCCGGCTTTTATCTTCTTTTGATTCCACTAAGCCGCGCATTAATAAATTACGCAAAATCAAACTGCAATTTACGCCCCGGATTAATTCAAGCTCGGCTTTGGAAATCGGGCCGCGATAAGCAACAATGGTCAGTGTTTCCAGCGACGGCCTCGTCAGCTCGCCCGTCATTTCATTCCTGATAAATTTTCCCACGACCTCACTTGAATCGCCGCTCGTGCAAAGCTGGTATTTGTCATTATTTTTTAAAAGCTGAACGCCGCCGCCACTTTTGGCATATTCATTTTCTAACTCTGTCAAATTTTCCACCACCTCTTTTTTATCCACTGAAACCAATTTCGCCAGCTCGCCGAGGCCAAGCGGCTTATGGGAAATAAAAAGCAAACTTTCCAATTGATTTTTTATATTCATAAATTATACTCTCTCTATTATTATATCATCAAAAATTCCTTTTTGGTTGACGGCGACCTCGTTATTTTTAATTAATTCCAATAAAGCCATAAAGCAAACGATCGCGTCCGCCCTGGACTTTGCGCCCGATAGGATATTTTTAAAGCTGATTTTGTCTAATTTGGATAAAACATTTCTAATGTCGGAAACCTTTTCTCTCAAGGTCACTACCCGATGCATAATCTGCTCGGGCAAATTTACGATATAATCAATCCGGCTCAAAATTTCCTCAAAAAAAGATTTTAAGTCGTCGGACGTTAATGAGGCCGGCGGACTAAAGGCCGGCTTAAAATTGAAAGCGATTTTTTCTCGGCTAAAACAAAATCTTTTACGGCCGATAATCTCTTCAATTATCTTCGAGGCGTCCAAATAGTCCTTATACATTTTCAACTGGGCCTCAAGCTGCTCGGCGCTGTCCTCTTCCTCGTCCGCCAGTTGGGGCAGAAGCAATTTTGATTTAATAACCAAGAGTTTTGTCGCCACCAGCAAAAAATCGGCTAATTCAGTCGCGCTTATATCATTAACGCCGTCCAAATAAGCAAGATATTGGTCGGTAATACGCGCTAATGAGACCTGTGATATGTCTAATTTTTGCCCTTCAATTAATTGCAAAAGCAAATCCAGCGGACCCTGAAATTGTTCTAATTCAATTTTGTACATTGTCCTAATAAAATTCTATTTTTTATTCTTTCCGGTTTTCTTTTTAGCGACTTTCTTTTGGGCTGATTTTTTCTTCTTATTAAACTTGGTTGTTACCTTTTTCATCGCCTTTTTAACCGGCTTGGGAATTTTGTAGCCGCCTTTCATGGCGATATCGGCCAATTTTGCTTCTTCCAATTGGACAAAATCCTTTACCTTCATTAAAACGCTGTTGGTGGCGCTGCCCGTGCTAAAAACTACTTTTTTAGTGCCCAACATGGCCTTGTCAATCCAGGTTTCTACTTTATGTAGTTTGCCAAAAGAAGAAATTACGCCGGGCTTAATTTTTAAGACCTTTACGATAACGTCCTCCTTTGGTATGGAAACTTTTTTTGCGCCCAAGGCCTTTTTCAACTTTTTTAAATCAATTCTTTTATCGGCCGGCACGACCACTAAAGCATAGGTCTTGTCCGCTTGAATCAATAAATTCTTGGCCACTTCTTTTAAGTCCTTTTTTAAAGTTTGCGCGGCGTCATAAGCCGTATAAACCGTTTTGTGGGCAAGCTCTTCATACTCGGCTTTGTGTTTATCAAGATAATCCTTGATTTTTTTAGGGATTGATTTTTCTTTAGTCATAATTTTATTTAGTAATTATTAATTATTGCACTTGTCTTACCGGCACCGGCAGGCCCGGTTTCTCTTGAGTAACCTTGCGATTAAAACATTGCAAACCAGCATCATGGAAAAACCAATCGTTGGCATAAGGAATAAAAGATTCTTTATTATTTTTATCAACCGCCAAATCAAATTTCGCGCATAATTGGTATTCATTATCGCCCAATGCTTTATAGCCATATGATTGATTGGTTACCGGGTCGACAAATGAAGAAAATTTGGAAGCCGATAGGTCGTTCGGCAATTTTCCAGTATTTTGAAATTCAAAAATAATCAAGCTGTCGAGCTCACCCAAATTATTAGCTCTTTGCAAATCAAAATTTCTCATTCTGGCCACCGCCGGCGAATCAATAATTAAAAAGCCGCCGATAACTGCCGTCAAACAAATAACAATCACGCCTGCCATAAAGCCGATTGAGGTTCTACTTCTTTTGGTATAATCATGGCGCCTCAAATCATAAGCATAATAGCCGAATATGGCGCCGCCAATAACTAAAATAGTAATCACTTTAAGGAAAAAGCTTAAAGTATAGTCGCCGTCAAGCAACTTAAATACCAGGGCCACTAAATCGCCAATTATCGTCAGAGAAGAAATAAGAAGCATAAGATAAGTCAGCCATTTATGAATCCCGCTCTGCGGAGTTAAGCGGCCACTTTTATACAAGCGATGCAAATAACCGGCCAAAGACAAAAAAATGGGTACCACAATTATCAAAGAAGCGATGCCGATTTTAAACTCGCTTTGATCGCGGTAAGCGATGAATTGCGGGCTGAAAAATTTATTGACCATCCAAAAAACCACCCGGCCGAGCCAAATCGCCACCCAGCCCAAAGTAATTAAATTTAGCAGGTTGATGAACGCGTCAAGCGCTCCTCTCCCCTTAGGTATCGTGTCTTCCATATGTTTTTTTATTTAGTTATTTAATTTTTAATTTTTCCGCCATAGGCGGCCTGTCCGCCCTGTGGCGGAGACCCGCCTTTGGCGGTAATTTTTTTATTTTAAGCGGTAATTTTTGCTGTTGGCCCGCCAATTCTCTGGCTTTTTTTAAGCCGTTCTTGGTCAAAATCACCTGCCAGACAAACCATTTTTTAACGGTTTTCAGGCCATAGCCCTTAACCAATCCCCGATTGATAAGGCGGTCAACGCTTTTGGTAATGATATTAATTTGGTCTTCTTTTTTGGGTTTTATTTTCCGCTGATTATAGAAATCAATTAATTTTTTTTTAGATACCTTATAACCGGCGCTCTCCAAACCCTGGCGTAAAACATACTTTTGCAATTTGGAGAGTGGGGCGGGCATATGATTATAATTTAGCGTCGTTAATAACTAAAACAAATCTATAGCTGAGATATTGCGCCGCTTGCCGGCAAAAAGCCATTCGGTCCGTAAAAATCTCAAAATATTCAATCTCATCGGTCACCTTGGTGTCCAATTTCATTTTTAAAATAATTTCCTTTTTCTTTTTGTCAAGGGTGAGGGAATTTTCCGTAATGGAATAATTCACCCGGTCGTGGATATCTTTTTTAATATTGGCCAGGGTTTTATTTTTGACGCGCGTGCGATGGACATCGGATTTGTCGGCTAAAATTAAAATGGCGGTCACTTTATTCACGATTTTTACTTCGTCTTTATCGTGGCTGACAATGGCCTGCATCACCGTAGAGATATCATCGGAATTAGCGACACTGTCCATAAAAACCTGGGAAAAAAGAATGGCGGCCCAGTAATGGTGCTGGCTTCTGCCCAAAAAATTGCCCATATCATGGCAATAGCCGGCCATGGCCGCCAATTCCTGATTGCCGGGTGAGAGCCCCAATTTTTTCGCCAAGCTTTTGGCGCGGTCAGCCACAATATTGACATGCCGAAAGCCGTGGTCCGTATAACCGAGCGCGTCTAAATACTTCTCGGTCTGTTTGATGAAGCCGTTTATTTTTTGATTCTTTTTAATTTGGTCAAGGGTGAGTTGCATTCATTAAAATTTAATACTATTTAACATTTTATCAAAAATACCATTGACTTGATTCTCTTCTCTATTATCTCTTAATTCGACGATGACCGTATCGCGCGGAATAAGGGCAATGGTGTATGTAAGCATTCCTCCCACTCCTTTAAGTTCCTTGCCGGAAATCCCATCTACCATAATATTCTTAATACTTTGGGCTTGGTTAAAATATTTTGGGTTCCAAAAATCATTAAAAAATTTTTCTAGACTCAACTTTTGAGGATTTTGATAAACTCTCCATTCTATACTCAAACCTTCGGGATCATTACTTGGATTCATATTAGGAAGATAGAATCCAATTGCATAAGTAAAATCCTTGGCTTTCCAATTTTTTGGATATTGTATTGTCAATCCCGATACTGGATAAGTATAAGTTTGCCAATCACTCTGATTTTCATTGTCCGCATTAACATTGGCATTTGTGTTCTGGTTTTGCAACTGATTTTGTTGCAAATCTTTAATTTGATTTTGTAGTTGGCTTACTTGATTTCCTAAAGACGATAAAACCTGGTCTTTATTTTTAATAATCAAATTTTGATAACCGAAAGCCACGCCGCCGATTATGACGACCAGAATAATTATTATCGCGATAATTATCCAATTTTTTTGTGTCATTTTTTTTATTTTAGTGATTTAAAAATATGTGAATTTTACCCCTCCCCAGCCGGTCCTGGGCAGCGCTAAATGCTCGCACTTGCTCGCATTCATCGACTCTCGCTTCGCTCGCTCCTGCCCGTCTGATTACAGACTCCCTTATGAAGGGGAGGAAAAATACGGTTCCTTT
>Ga0265296_1001272_pt1 | contig 29870 bp, 24 predicted proteins | sample MunlanPumphouse1_FD_189073 | JGI IMG/M metagenome (GOLD analysis project Ga0265296, IMG submission 189073) | Groundwater microbial communities from a municipal landfill in Southern Ontario, Canada - Pumphouse #1 | ecosystem: Environmental > Aquatic > Deep subsurface > Groundwater | place... | reverse complement strand
TCCAAAGAATTTCCCATTGAACGATATTTCAGAGATGCCAGAGGGTCTATGATCCCCGAGGGTACCACAGAAATACAAACCCTGATCATCGGAAGAGATATCCTCGGTATTTCAGCTCTAAGGTGATACTGAAAGTTGCAAGTTACAAGTCGGGGAAATAAATATCCGACGACTAAAATGCAAAATTTAAAATAATAACACAGGCAGGAAAAAATAGAAACGCCCCCGGTGGCTAAAGGGGGCGTTTCTATTACAGTATATGGCAATGGGGGAAGTTACTCTATAGCCCCTTGAAGATCGCTTCTCTCTTTTCTAAAAAGGCCCTTACCCCTTCTCTGTGATCTTCCGTTTTCAGACAAACGCTCTGGGCATCTGCCTCCATATCCAATTCAGTTACCATATCCACATTGAGTCCCTTGTAAAGGATCTCTTTAATCATTCCCAGAGCCAAGGGGGCTTTTTTCGCTATTCTGTTTGCCAGCTCATAGGTGGCTTTTTCTAGTTCATCATGAGGGACCACTTTGTTTACTATTCCCAACCTTTCCGCCTCTCTTGCATCGATCATGTCCCCGGTAAGGTATAACTCCAAGGCTTTTGCCGGGCCAACCAGCCGGGGAAGAAAATAGAGTCCACCGTAATCTGAAACCAAACCCATATTTACAAAGCCTTCCGAGAACTTGGCCTTTTCGGAGGCAATTCTTAAATCGCAGGCAAGGGCTATATTACATCCTGCTCCAATAGCGGCACCATTTACTGAAGCAATAACAGGTTTTTCCAAAGTTCGGATATTTTGTATTATCCTGTGGCTGATACTACGAACAAATTTTCTTCTCTCAATCAAACTTACTTCAACGCTCAGTCGTTCCATTTCTTTTAAATTTCCACCGGCACAGAAGGCCCTGCCCGCGCCGGTTAAAACCAAGACCCTGATATCATCATCCATTTTCACATCTTGTATAGCATCTAATATATTTTCACGTATACAGCCTCCGATAGCGTTCATACTATCTGGCCTGTTAAGTATTATTGTAGCGACCCCGTTATTTTTTTTAAATATTATGTCTTCGTAAGCCATATTTATCCTCCTTTTTTATAAGACTTCAAATGTAAAAGTGATGACTTTTTCAAGAATTTATCTATGCCTCAAAGGCCACAAAGGTTTTCATTTTTTCTGTTTCTCCGCGATGAAGAAACTTTAAAGTAAGAGGCGTCCCAACTCTTATTGTTTCGGGATTTTTCATATCAAGTCCTTCAATACGTGCATCAATCTTAACCCCTTCTCCCATTTCTACCACGCCGACACAGTAAGGATTCTTTCTGTTGAAACCTTCTGCTGCCATATAGGGAGGTCCAACACTTACGACAGTAAAGGCAACCAATTTCCCCTTACCATCCATCTCCACCCATTCCATGTTCGAAGAGTAACATCCTATACAAATAGAGCGTGGCGGGAGATAAAGAGTGCCGCAACTCTTACACCTACAACCCATGAGTTTATCTTCGTTAAGAAATTGGTTATACGATACGTCGCTAAACGGTCTGGTCTCCACAGGTTTTAACCTCCAAATTATCTCCTTTCTAAGATCGTAAATGTACAGGTACCCCCTGTTCCTCCCAGACTTTGGGCTCCGCCGATCCTCAGGTTCTTGTGAGCAAGCTGTCTCTTACCTGCATTACCTCTTAACTGCCTCCAGAGTTCTTCTATCTGGGCAATAGCAGTAGCTCCCACAGGGTGACCTTTGCACTTCAACCCCCCGGAAGTATTGATCGGAATCGAACCATCCAGCCTGGTCAGGCCATCTTCCACCGCCCTGTATGCCTCGCCGGGCTTAAAAAATCCGAGGTCTTCCATGTGAATGAATTCCGCAATGCTGAAACAATCATGGACTTCGGCAAACTGGATATCTTCCGGCTTAAGTCCTGACATTTCATAGGCTTCTTTCGCAGCATGTCTTGTGGCTTCAAAAGAAGTTATATCCATAGCGGCATGCAGGCCTCTACCGCTTCCCTGTCCAAGGCCAACAACATGCAACGGATCATCGGTAAAGTTTGCGGCTATCTCTTCGGCAACCAGCAGGGCACAACTTGCTCCATCACTTATGGGACAACAATCATAGAGATTTATTGGCCAGGCTACAGGAGGATTTACCTTTGGGTCACGAAGAAAATCCTTTTCATCTTTCCATGCAGGCAAAGGTCCACCCTTTTTCCTTATACCTTCCATCTTCTGATTCATAATATCAGCGATGGAAACGTTGTATTGTGCCATCGGATTTAAAGAGGCATTGTTATGGCTTTTTATTGTAACATTCATGAGATGTTCGCGACATGCCCCGTATTTGGCAAAATAAGCCGTAGCCAGGGCTCCGAAGACAGCAGGGAATGTAAAACCAGCCTGCATCGCATACGGTGGAAGGGCCAGCCCAACACCCTCGGCAACCTCTTCTGTCGTCCGTTTAGACATCTCTTCCACCCCACCAACCAGGACAATATCGTAGAAACCGGAGGCAATGGCAAAAACACCTTCTCTGAAGGCAAGAGCACTTGATGCGCATGCTCCTTCGGTTCTCGTTGCAGGTATCGGTGACAGGCCTAAGACATCTGAAATTATTGGACCCCAATGACCTTGATGCACAAGGAAATCGCCGATAAAGTTTCCCACATAGAGAGCATCTATATCCTTCGGATCAATTCCCTTATCCACAGTGGTGAGCATTTCCTTAAAAGCCTCCACGAACAGGTCTTTTGAGTCTTTGTCCTTGTACATATTAAACGGAGTCATTCCAACTCCCACTAATGCTACTCCTCTTCCCAATTTCCTCCGTCTCTTCATACTAAATACCCTGCATACTTAAAAAGTAGATTCTTGTCCTTCTTCTTCACAGACCATGATCTTTGACAGGCAGGAGGAAACATTCGCAGCCAGCTGTTTGAGCATACTTGTATTCATCCCCGGCTGGTATCGCAGCACGGAGAAATCGCCATGGTTGAAACTGCCGATTATATCACCGTTAAGGGCGATGGGCGCTATCGCAAGAGATTTAAACAAAAATTTCCTGCTCTGGGGAAGGAGCCTATAAAATGGTTTCAAATTACTGTTGACAAGGAGGGGGGTTGCATTATGAGCAATAAGATCGAGGAAAGCTGTCTTTCCTATAATGTTCAAACGATCTTTCAATATTTCTGAAGAATGCAATGTTCGAATCAGGTCCGATATCTCTTTCTTCGTTCGAGAAAATCCCTTGTCATCATCTGTAATGGAAATCCAGACAAATGGAATGGTAAACTCTTCTTCAATCATGATGAGAAGTGTTTCAAAAACTTCCTTGACAGTGTAAAGAGATGAAATTTTCATTTCGATCTTAGAAAATATTTGGGCCACCTCTTTATTGTTTTTCATTATCTCAGAAATCTTATCTTTCATTTCACTCATGCCCCCGTGTCAAATTTGGCAACTAAGACGGTGTGATCAGACGGTTTTTCGGCACGTCTCGGCTTTATATCTATAGTGCAGTTCAAAGAGCGGTCGGCAAGGGATGGTGTGGCCAGTATATGATCTACCCGCCAACCAAGACCCCTGTCCACGGACCGGGGAACACGGTAATCGAAAAAGGTGTAGTGGCCCGGCTGATCTGGATGATGTTTTCTAAATATATCCAGCAATCCCCACGACTTAAAAAGGGCAAAGGCGTCCCAAACCTCCGGCGTGAAACAGACATGTCCCTGAAGCCTTTCGGGATCATGTACATCTATTGTTTCTGGAGCCACATTGAGGTCGCCGCATAAGATTAACGGTAATAATGCCGAATAATAGTTGTTAAGATAGTCCTTGAGGCGGGCAAACCACTGGAGCTTATATGTAAAATCAGGACTGCTTCGCTCTTGTCCTTGGGGGACATAGACATTTACCACGGGAACACCGGAAAATGTCCCGCAGATCAGACGATCTACGTCTTTCGGACCGCCATCGTCAAGGCCGAAAGAGACCTCGTCCGGTTTTACAAGGGAAGCCATGGCCCCGCCGCTATATTGCTTTTTCCCTTTTAAAATAACATGATAACCAACATCTGCAAAATCAGCCAGCGGGAACTTATCATCATCAACCTTGGTTTCCTGCATACAGAACACATCCGGGCGGTTCCTCTGCAACCAGGGAATAATTATATGCAGACGAGAACGTATAGAGTTTACATTGTAAGTGGCAATCTTAAAGACTCCCAATACATCATCCTTATCGTCGCCAGCAACTAACAATAGCAGTAAGGATTATGAGCTTGATTTATAAAAAGGTATCATGGTATCAGCTAATATTCAAGTCTTTTCTTTTCGTTTAAAGCAGGTCCTTGTCTTGATGTATCAGTGCCAATCGACTAGTCCCTTTATAACTGGAGGCGTAGGGGGGGCTTATAACCATATATGATGAGTGCGGAGTAATTTCATGTCCTTCATAGACATTTACGGTCATGATAAACAAATTGGTGTCCTTCAGGCCGCAATGGCGAGGAACCGTGTTGCCCATGCGTATCTCTTTCACGGGATCAAGGGGATTGGCAAGAGAACAACGGCGCTTGTATTTGCCAAGGCCTTGAATTGTGTGGAAGGAAGAAAAGAGTTCGATGCCTGCGATAAATGTTCATCATGCCTGAAAACTGATCACAGGAACCATCCCGATGTCACGATTATTGAAACGGAAGGACAATTCATAAAGATCAGGGAAATTAGAGATCTCCAGAATCAGATGAAATTTAAGCCTTTTGAAGGGGGGAAAAGGATTTTCATCATCATCGATGCGGATAAAATGAATATAACTTCAGCCAATGCTTTACTTAAGACACTCGAGGAACCGTCTCCCTCCAATATACTGATTTTGATCACATCACGGCCCTATCAGCTTCCCCTTACCGTACTTTCCCGTTGTCAACATTTGAGATTCACCCCTTTGTTGAAGGAAATTATTGTTTCATTTTTACAGGAGCGTGTATCTATGGTTTCTGATTCGGCCGGAGTGCTTGCTTTATCATCAGGTGGAAGCATTGGAAAGGCATTGGAAATGAGCAGCGGTGCTCGTTTGACGTTGCGGAGCAAGATTCTGACTAAGTTATCAGAAAGCCGTATGAATAATCATATTAGTGTTTTGTCGTTTCTAGAAGAATTTGGCAAAGAGCGAAAGGGAATTATCGACAGGCTTGATGTCTTGAGGGCCTTTTACAGAGATGCCCTGGTTTATAAAGAAACAACCAGAACTGAACGTCTGATCAATCAGGATTACGTGGACATCATCAGATCTGTTGCTGATAGATTGTCGGGAGATGATATCTTGGACAATATTAAAATAGTTAATTGGGCTTCTAACGCCATTGACCGGAATGTCAATAAAGCATTGACTTTAGAAGCGATGGCGTTTAAAATTAACTGGTAGCTTTAAATAGCCGTTCAGAAAAAAAGGGGGATCTGGCTGGGTTGAAAAATATTGTGGGTGTAAAATTCGATAGAGGAGGAAAAGTATACTCATTTAATGCAGCTTCTCTTCCACTGAAGAAGAATGACGAGGTAATTGTTAATACCGATAATGGACCGGCGATCGGCAGGGTTGTAACAGATGTGAGGTCTGTACCGCTCTATAAAGCACCGATCAACCTTCAGGATGTTGTTCGTATAGCCACAGAAAAAGATTTGAAGATTAAAGAAGATAATCGGGAATTGGAACAACTCGCCCGCAAATTCTGCCTGGAAAGGATAAAGGCGAGGAATCTTCCAATGAAACTGATAGACGTGGTCTGTTTCTTTGATAGAAGTAAGGCGAAGTTTTACTTTACTGCGGAAAATCGTGTTGATTTCAGGGAGCTTGTCAAGGATCTGGTGCAAAAGTTTAAGGCCAGAATAGAGTTAAGACAAATTGGTAGCAGATATGAGGCATATCTTATCAAAGGAATGGGAATCTGTGGCAGAGAGGTCTGCTGCGCCAGTTTACAACATAATCCTGATAGAGTTTCCATCAAAATGGCTAAAGAACAGAATGTCTCTCTTAACGTAGAGAAGATTTCAGGGCTTTGCGGAAGACTTATGTGCTGTATGGCCTTTGAATACGATAGTTATCAGGATACGAAAAGAAATATGCCGAAATGTGGAAAGATGCTCCAGATTGATGAAGGACGTGGCAAGGTCGTCAGGCAAAATGTCATTCGAGATGAGGTTATTTTAGAGATGGAAGATGGCAAAGAAATCGCCGTAAATATAAAAAATATTTAATCACTCAGAAATTAGAATCAGGAGTAGAGGTATAAAAGTATTTTTATGGCAAAAGCATTTTTTATTACTACGCCGATATACTATGTCAATGCTTCTCCCCATATCGGCCATGCCTATACCACTATTGCCGCTGATGTATTGGCAAGGTATTACCGTCTTTCCGGGTATGAGACGTTTTTTCTTACCGGCACGGACGAACATGGGGATAAGATAGAACAAGTTGCCAAAAAAATGAAAGAAACACCGAAAATATTTGCAGACCGCATCAGCGGTCAGTTCAGCAACTTATGGTCAGAACTGGGCATTAGCAATGATTATTTCATCAGGACAACTGATGCCGATCACATTGAAACGGTCCGGCTAATCCTGCGGAAGGTTTACGATGCGGGGGACATATATTTCGGAGAATATGAAGGATACTACTGCGTCGGTTGTGAGCGGTTTTATATGGAAAAAGAGCTGATAGATGGCCAATGCCCTGATCACCAGAGAGCGCCGGAATATCGGAAAGAAAGCAATTACTTCTTCAGAATGAGCAAATATCAGGAATGGCTTATTCAATATATAAAAGACCATCCCGATTTTATCAGACCGGAGCGATATCGGAATGAGGTCCTCGCCTTTCTCCGGGAACCACTCACGGATCTATGCATCTCAAGACCAAAAACAAGGCTTAGCTGGGGTATTACCCTTCCCTTCGATGACGATTACGTAACCTATGTCTGGTTTGATGCCCTTATCAATTATATAACGGGATTGGGCTGGCCGGACGGCGAGAAGTTCAGTGTATTCTGGCCCCATACCCGGCACTTGATAGCCAAAGATATACTCAAACCTCACGGCATCTATTGGCCTTTGATGCTTAAGGCAGCCGGTATCGAACCTTACCGCCATCTTAATGTCCACGGCTATTGGAACATTAATCAGGATAAGATGTCCAAAAGCTTGGGCAATGTGGTAAATCCTCTGACATTGAAGGAGAAATACGGGTTAGATCCTTTGCGTTACTTTCTAATGAGGGAAATGGTCTTTGGCCTTGATGCGAGCTTTAGTGAGGAGAGCTTTGTTAATAGGATCAATGCCGATCTGGCGAATGACCTCGGAAATCTGGTAAGCAGGATCATGGCTATGGCCATAAAATACTGCCAGGGGAAGGTGCCGGCTGCTGTTCGTGCCTTTTCCGAGAAAGACCGATCTCTCATTGCCGCGGCAGAAAAAGTTGTAACTGAGGTAGAAAACTTTTTTGAAGATATAGCTCTCCACAAGGCGTTACTTGCTATCTGGGAATTTATTAATACGGCAAACAGGTACATCGTGGAAATAGAGCCATGGACTATAGCGAAAGACCCCTCACAAAGAGAAAAACTGGACCTGATCATATACAATCTACTGGAGTCTCTACGTATCATTGCCGTTCTTGTTCTGCCTTTCATGCCGTCTTCAGCAGAAAAGATAATGAAGCAAATTGGAATCGAAAACATCGAAGTCCAGGATTTCAAAAGCATCCATTTATGGGGCGGCCTTCCTGCGGGGAGTACCCTGAAACGTGCCGATGCCCTTTTCCCCCGCATTGAATACAAGGTGGGGGAAAACTAAAGTTAAGCCGGAGATCTTTTTGTAAGGATCTTTAAAAAGTTAACGTAACACATTAAAGTTTTATTTCAATGTGGGATTTTTTCTGCAATATTTCCATCCATTCTTCATAGCTCGCATTCATTTTTTCGTCCGCTATCTTGTTTTTGATCTCTTCACGGACAGATTCGAGGGATTTAATCCCCTCCCCTCTCTTATCAACGATCCTGATGATATGAAAACCTGTAGGAGACTCAATTACATTACTGATCTTATCCTTTTCCAGTGTGAAAGCCACTTTTTCCACTGCGGGCAGCATCAGACCTCTTTCAACAAAACCGGTATCGCTTACAAGTTCTGCCGGGTGAGCAGCGGCAACTGATTCGAAAGACTCTACCGAATCTATATGTGAACGTATCATTTCGGCATCGACCTTAAGTTTTGCTTTCGTTTCCGGATCATTTTCGTTTGAAAATGGAATAAATATCTGTCTGATTCGGACCGCTTCTTTGCCTTCATAGTCTTGTCTGTGCTTAGAGTAATAATCACCTATTTCAGCATCGGTGATAATGATCTTGGGCATTAACTCCCGCCTGATGAATCTCATTCTGGTCATTTGACCTCTGATTTCTTTCTTGTAATCATCAAAACTGGAGCCTTCCTTGGTAAGTGTTTTCGTAAAATCTTCTATATTGATATTTCTACTGCCGAGAATACCCTTGATCGTTTCCATCAGCTCCTCATCTTTCACGACAATCCCCGCTTTTTTTGCCTCCTGGTCTATCAGATTATTATCAATCATTCTTTTTAAGAAGGTGGCCCTGGTCTGGGCAATAACCTTATCCTTATCCGTCCCCTTGTAAGATTCTTCTATTCTTCTCCGGTATGGCTCAAAGGTATTATTGAATTCGGACAGGGTGATAACCTCATCGTTTACAAAGGCCACGATTCTATCTACAATTTCGGCACAGGCCAAAGAAGACAGAGTAACTGTAAAAAAAACGACCATCAGCCAAACCTTCAATATTTTTTCTATCATTCAAACCCTCGCTTCATTCAAGTTGCAAGTTATGACGACTTTGTATAAAGTCCAGATGCTGTGTTGCACTTTATCCTTCGTCATTGCGGCGTACGCATAACTACGCTTCATTCCTTAAGATTCGTGCGCCTTGCCTCTGGTGCTTTCTACTAAACCGTCTTTTTGACATCATTTTTGACTTTTTACGAGACCATCAGTTGTAACTCATTTATCAGTTCATCAATGCTTGCAGCAGGCCTTTTGCATGTCTGATTATTTCTTCTCTATGGAGAAACGGCATGGGAACAGAGAGCTTAAAATCCGGTGTCAGTCTTATCCCCTTCATTTTCTTACGAGACAGCTCGATGATCTTAGTCGCTTCTATAGGAGACGTTTCCTGGAAAAGTATGAACATGGCTTTCCCATCATACTCCATCTTCCTGCTCTTGAGGTGCTTCAGGATATTCCTGAGGCTGATCACCTCTAACAGGTTTGTAAGTTCGGGGGGTATGAAACCAAACGAGTCTATCAGTTCTTCTTTGATTTCAGACAGCTCCTCATCATTTGCCGCCAGTGATAACCTCTTGTATGTTACAAGCCTCCTTACGACATCGGACATATAGTCTTCAGGAATAAAGGCAGGAAGACCGAGATTGATCTCCGGCTTTATTTCCTCTTCGATTGTTTCTCCTTTTAGTTCCCTGATAGTCTTTTCCATCAATTCAGTGTAAAGCTCATAGCCTACGGCCGAGATATGCCCCGATTGAGAAGTACCGAGAATATCACCTCCCCCTCTTATATTCAAGTCATTCATGGCAATACGGAAACCAGCCCCATATTCAGAAAAATCCATAAGCGCCTGGAGTCTTTTCCTGGCATCCGGCAGGAGCATCGTTCCCTTGGGTATCAGAAGATAGGCATATCCTTCCTCATTCGACCTCCCTACCCTTCCCCTGAGCTGATACAGTTCAGAAAGGCCAAGCCAGTTGGCCCTATTGATGATGATAGTATTGGCTGTCGGAATATCAATGCCGGAACCGATTATCGTCGTACAGATCAGGACATTGTAATCCGCATGGATAAACCTTGCCATGGTATCCTCTACCTCTTTCCCCTTCATACGACCATGAATAACAGCAACTCTGGCCTCAGGGACAAGCCGCTCCACGAATCGCGCCATACTGAATAAGGATTTTATCCGGTTATGAAGAAAAAATACCTGTCCACCTCGCCTGAGTTCCTGCTGGATTGCTTCTCTTATCACGTCTTCATTAAATTCAAGTACATAAGTTTTGACAGGAAGACGATCTTCAGGAGGAGTGTTAATAACAGACAGGTTACGGATACCGACAAGCGAAAGATGCAGGCTTCTCGGTATAGGGGTTGCTGTCATGGTAAGTACATCAACAAGAGTCCTTAACTTTTTCAATTTTTCCTTATGAGCTACCCCAAAACGCTGTTCTTCATCAGTAATGACAAGACCCAGTTCTTTAAAGACAATATCTTTCTGCAATATCCTGTGGGTACCGATAATTATATCCACAGTTCCCTTCCTGATCTCCTCTATAATTTTCTGTTGCTCGGATTTTGTTTTAAATCTATTCAGAACTTCAACATGAACAGGATAATCCTTTAATCTCCGTGAGAATGTCTGATAGTGCTGTTCGGCAAGAATGGTCGTGGGAACCAAAACGGCAACCTGTTTTCCGTCCATGACGACACGGAAAGAGGCTCTCAGGGCTACTTCAGTTTTACCGAAGCCGGCATCGCCACAAATCAATCTATCCATAGGTTTAGTACTACCCAAATCAAGATGGACATCCTCAATCGCTTTAGCCTGATCTGGGGTTTCCTCGAACTCAAAGGTGGAAGAAAATTCATCGTAAATCCTATCGGTAAGAGAAAAGGCCGGTCTTTCTGTTATCTCCCTGGCGGCATAGATCGAGACAAGTTCCTCAGCCACCTCTCTCACCGATCTTCTAATCCTTTCCTTCACCGATTCCCAGGACTTGCCGCCCAACTTATCAATTTTAGGCACATAACCTTCGGGACCTATATACCTCTGCATCTGGTCTAGACGATCCACCGGTATATAGAGCTTATCTTTCTCTTGATACTCAACAAGGAGAAAATCATTTTCCATTTCACCGACGGCAAGTCTTTTCAGCCCTTGATAGATTCCTATACCATGATCGGTATGGACAACATAATCTCCCTCCTTCAACTCACCAAAAGATTGCAGGAAGTATCCTTCTCTGGCAGGTCTTGACCGCCTCCTTGCCACTTTTTTACCAAAGATTTCTTCTTCACTGATCATTACCAGTTTCAGAGAAGGAAGATGGAAGCCACCGGTTACCTTACCCTTTCTAATGACAAGGTGTCCCCTGCCGTCATGTTGTTCAATTTCCGCCAGGAAGGGAAATGGATAGGTTGCAGAATGATCGATGGGAAGAGAGTATTGCGCTAAAAGATGGGACATCCGCTGGATCATCTCTTCTCCCGGAGAGACAAAGCTAACCAGATTTCCCTCTTCAAGCCACTCTTTGATCTTTTCTACAAGGGGGGTGAGAAGTCCCTCCTCCTCACCCCGTGCTTTGATTGTTGCTTTCCAGTCCCAATCAGGATCCATCACAAACTTCACCGGAGCGGAAGGATGGTTGCTCTCATCAGAACCACCGATGGTCAGACCTTCAAAGTATATCTGCTGAGAATCTTCATAGCTCTGGAGGATTTTCTCCAACGTCAGATAAGAACATTCCTTTTCCAAATGGAATTTCTTCTCGGTTTTGGCCTTCATTAAAAACCGGTCTATTTCATTTAATATACCAACTTCAGAGGACTGCAGGGACAGGGAATCGTCAAAAATGATAAGGCTGCTTTTTCCTGTGAAGTCAAACAATGTTCCGAGCACATCATGATTTTCCGGGTTTCCATTGTCGGCAAACGATGCGTAAAAAAGAGAAAAAAACAGAGGATTTATCGAAGACAAAAGGCCGTTTTCAACCATCTCCAGTGAGCGATTTTTCATCATCCCATGGAGTTCCAATTCATTCGCCCTGTGTTTTATATTTCTCAGGGCCTGTTGCTTTCTCATGGGAGTCAGGATGACTTCTCTTGCAGGAGTAATGATAAATTCCTCCAACTCTCCCGTCGATCGCTGTGACGAGGCATCAAATTCCCTGATTGATTCCAACTCGTCCCCCATGAATTCCATCCTGACAGGTTTTTCCGCATGGGGGGGGAAAAGATCAACCATATGCCCACGGAAACTGAATTCGCCCTTCTCTCCTACGAGAGGTACCCTTTTATACCCTCCGTCAAACAATTTTGATGACAGTTCATCTCTTTCTATAAAATCTCCCAGAGAGATTATTTCAATATAACCATCAAAGACATCTTTTGGAATAACCATCTGCATCAAGGCCTTCAAGGGTGCCACGATCACCTCCGGTTTTCCCGCAAATAATCGGTAGAGCCCTTCCATCCGCAGTAATTCCACTTCCCGCTGGAAGGAAAACATATCAAGGGAAATAACATCCCAGGACGGATAGAGAAACACCTTGTCATCTCCAAGGAAAAAAGAAATATTCAGACAGGTATCCTTCGCTTCCTTTTCTGTGGGACTGACCACGAGTAACGGCCTGTTAATATGCCTGGAAATAATGGAAATGAGGAGTGATTTTGCCGAACCGCAGAGGCCGCCGATCCTTATCTTTCTTTCCCTTCTGCTGATCTTGTTAAGCAGGGCATGGAGATCGGGATGAGAGATGTTATGTTTTTTCTCGATAAATTTTCTCACCATAAGTCCAACAGCACTTTAGCAGGAAACTCAAATAGCAAAAAAGATAGACAATATATGTTTTTCAAGCTTGCACCTAAACTAACTAATCAAATGTATGCCTGTATGCCGAATATTGAAATTTATAACGCAACCGGAATTTATTCAAGGATAAAATAAAGATGGCCTATATGGCCTATTGATTAGATGTTGACAAGGAAAATCATTTAAGATAGTTTTTGATTATCAATCGGCAGATAATTCAGTTGCTGAGCTTAAAGAAGAGAATTTCATAAAAGATTATGATCACCGTTGAAGACGCCCTTAACTATATCCTTGGTACCATTTCTCCTCTCGGGCTGGAGAAAGTCAACATCCTTGATGCCCTGGGAAGGGTTGTTGGTGAGAATGTATATGCCGGGCGTAATATTCCGCCGAAAGACAACTCAGCCATGGACGGCTATGCCCTGCAATGGGAGGATACCATCGGTGCTACGAGAGAAACTCCCGTTACCGTCGATGTCATCGAAGATATTCCCGCCGGTCATATCCCCCTGAAAAGTGTGGAACGCGGTACCGCTTCCAGAATCATGACGGGCGCTCCGGTCCCCGGGGGAGCGGATGCTGTCCTCAGAATGGAAGACACCGAAAAAGATGGGCAGAGGGTAAAGATCTATGCGGAGATCAAACAGGGAGAGGATATCAGGTATGCAGGGGAAGATGTCCAAGAGGGTGAACTGGTAATTACACGGGGGAAGATCATAAGACCGGCGGAGATAGGTATGCTTTCCTCTCTGGGCCGATCTTTCATCTATGTTTATCAGAGACCTCTTATTGCCATCCTGTCCACAGGTGATGAACTGGTTGATATAGATGAGACACCGTCACCATGGAAAATTGTTGCCAGCAACAGCTATTCCCTTACCGCTCAGGTGCTGGACGCTGGCGGTATTCCGTTGCTTCTGGGAATAGCAAAAGATACGAGGGAAGACCTCATTGCGAAATTCAGGGCTGCCATGCGGGCGGATATTATTGTTTCATCAGGTGGGGTCTCGGTAGGAGACTACGATCTCGTGAAAGATATCATGAGGGAAGTAGGAAACACCATGGAATTCTGGCGCGTGGCAATGAGGCCGGGCAGGCCCCTCGCCTTCGGGAATATAGAAGGGATTCCTGTTTTTGGACTGCCGGGTAATCCCGTATCGTCAATGATTTCCTTCGAGCAATTTATCAGGCCTTCGATACTCAAAATGATGGGGCATAAAAACCTGTTTCGCAATACGGTCAACGCCTGTCTTCAGGATGATATCAGGAAAGGCAAAGGAGTAAAAAACTTCATCAGGGGAAGGATCGAATACAGCGGGGGGAAATATACCGTCAGCACCACAGGTGAACAGGGCTCCGGTATTCTTAAATCTATGGTCGGGGCGAACGGCCTTATCATCCTGCCGGAGGATGTAACATTGGCCAGAAAGGGTGAGGAGGTAACAGTGCAGTTGCTTGATGCCTCCTTGGAAAGGACAGCTCAGCCCTGCTACCCATAATCACGAATAAAAGCTCCTCCCTGGCTTTTTATTTATTGCGAACTGACTCATGGTTCCTGAATAGTTCCAAGGTCTTTTACATCTAACACGGAAGTGCTCAGGTCACTGGTGGGCCTCCTGGACTTCAAATCCAGTGTGGGGCGCTAAAACCGTCTCAGGTGGGTTCGATTCCCATGCACTTCCGCCAATTATTTAATAATTACAATATACTGTAAATATATTTTATGGAAACGAAATGGAACCAGCTTGTGGACTTTTAATATTTTCTTCCTGAAAGTATTAGGACGAATAATTCAATAGTTGTAGTAGATTTCGAATGAAAATCGCGATAGCAAGCACCTCATGCGGAACGTGGTAAAATATAAGTTCTGTCCCTTAATAACCATGTTGGAGGAAAATATAGACTTGCTAATAACCCCCCCCTTTTTCTTTCAAAAAAGCGGGGGTTTTGATTACTGATTAGGGGATCGCAGAGGATTTTATTTGATCCGTATAATACACCGTGATATGAACAATGTTCATACGTAACCATTAGTTGTGATGATGTTTATGACAGAAAATCATAATTTTTATTGGCGTTTTATACGGCAAATATTGCGGTGTTTGGGTTTTTATATGGATCAATATAAACATCGTTCATCCTGACCGCTTGCGGTCAGGATGAACGGAGCCGCGTCTGTCACCGCGTGTCGCCGCCTGCGGCGCCACGGCCGATATTTCCTGAATAGCACCTTGTATATCAATTTTCATAAAACTGTCGATCTTGCTTTCAATCCCGGGTACTATGCTCATATTTTTAAGGATCTTGTTTCTTATCTCTTCTACAGTTCCATATCGCTGAACCAGATCGTGCACCCTCTCCTGGATGGTCACTATCTTGTCATGCATAACCCTCTTGTCGGCATAGTATACTATCTCACGCTCCTCAAGACTTCCTTTCAGATTCAAATTCCTGAAGAAGACATGTTGCTCGACAATTTCGGCTACGCGAATAAACCCAATTTTCCGCAGAAGCTCACCACCGGATACATCGTGGTGTTCCTTTGTTTGAAGTGATCTTGTCTTGGTAATATCGTGCAGGAGTGCCGCAGCGACAACCATGTCCCTGTTTACCCTCACACCGCTCTTAAGATTGTCTGTTATTGCCAGAGAAACTCTCATAACCTGAATGGAATGCTCAACAATGTTCGGTAGCATGGAATATTGCGCCATGAGTTCACTGCATTCCTCTCTGGAGGGAATTCTATCGCTTATGCTCTCGGACAACACGTCACCTACATGGTATTCAATAATATCTTTCATATCCGATATTTGATGAGTAATATTCGCTCTATCTATCCATACTAAGTTAGATTCCTGAAATGTGTACCAGTACCTTCCTGTCTCTGGGGTGATTGTCAAAGTCAACAAGCACGATCTGTTGTCAGGCCCCAAGAACGAGACTTCCTTTTGTTAGAGGAACCGTCAGAGAAGGGCCCGGAAGAGCGGCTCGTACATGGGCATACCCGTTTCCATCACCCCATCGGGCATCATGCCGGTAAAAATTTCCCTCCGGCACAAAAAGAAGAACCTGTCCCTCCGTTAAGCGTGATTCAGTTACTTTCTTTGATACGTGGGGGGTAATATCAATAATAATGTCGGTATCTCCGCCAGTACTTATAGAAAGATATGAATTTATGATTTTGAAGTCCATCCTTGATGCAAATCCCCTGTCAATGTGTAATGTGTCTGATAGAAAGGATCAGTAAAATCGAAACTCCAACCGTGCTTTTTGTAAAACCTGTTTGTATCTGCCTGCAAATTTAATGACTTCTAATTATCACAATCTGCGAAAGATTGCTACTATGCGGGAAGGGAATTGGACGGCGAAGCGGAAATTACGAAATAAGCAAGAAAATCCTGGAAAAGGTTACAAAAAGGTCGATAAAAGCCGGGGTCTCAAATATCATTTATCCTCAACTTGCGGCTTGCGCACGGAAAAATTTTAGGACAAAATTGAAAAGCTTTTCTTGGTCATATCGGATGATAATCCGTATGAAGAGATTCAGCGCAGACCGGCATAGAAAATGCGGCCTTTTCTGCGGGAAAATGTTATCATTGGAAATGAACGCCTGATTAAACGGTTTGCAAAATCTTAACCAATGTATACGTGAGAAGCGGAGTGCAAATGGAAGAAAAACACCTTTTGAAAATTACCGATGACCTCGGACTTGGAATGGATCAAATTCGTGCAGTGGCACGGCTTCTTGAAGAAGAAGCCACTATCCCCTTTATTGCACGATATCGAAAAGAAGCCACAGGGAGCCTTGATGAAGTTCAGATTAGCGCTATCCGGGATCGCCTGCAGCATCTTGCAGAGTTGGATACCCGAAGAACGGCGATTTTAAAATCCCTGGAGCAGCACGGACATCTTACCGATGAGCTTAAAGAACAGGTGATGGCAGCCGAAGCCCTTGCTGTTCTCGAAGACATCTATCTGCCTTACCGGCCCAAACGGCGGACCCGCGCTACCATCGCCCGGGAAAAGGGGCTCGAACCCCTGGCAGAGATTCTGTTTGCACAGGAAGGCAATAATCCGGAACAGGTAGCCGCCGATTTCGTGGATGAAGAAAAAGGGATTGAATCCCCTGAAGATGCACTGTCCGGTGCAAGGGATATTATCGCCGAATGGATTAATGAAGATTCCAATGCCCGCGTCCGGCTACGCCGGCTGTTCGAGGAAAAAGGCGAGTTTATCAGTACTGTTGTCCCTGAGAAGGAAACCGAAGGTATTAACTATAAGGACTATTTCGAGTGGCAGGAACCGGCTGCCAGGGCTCCATCCCACCGTATACTCGCTATGCGCCGGGGAGAGCGGGAGAATTTTTTAAGCCTGACACTCGCCCCCCGGGAAGAGGACGCCATTTCTACACTGGATGAGCTGTTTGTCAAAACAGCAGAGGATGATGGGGAGCAGGTTAAGCTTGCTGTTCGGGACAGCTACAAACGGCTTCTTTCACGATCCATGGAAACAGAGGCCCGTCTGACAACAAAGGAAAGGGCTGAGACCGAGGCGATCCGTGTGTTTGCCGAAAATCTTCGCCAGCTTCTTCTCGCCTCTCCCCTGGGCGCCAAGCGGGTGATGGGGATTGATCCTGGTCTGAGAACCGGATGCAAGGTCGTCTGTCTTGACGCACAGGGAAAGCTGGTTCACCACGATACGACGATCTATCCCCATACATCGGAGCGAAAGGTTATGGAGGCAGCCGAAACCATTAGAGCACTATGCGAAAGATTCAATATCCAGGCCATCGCCATCGGCAACGGCACAGCCGGTCGGGAAACAGAGAATTTCATCCGGGGGCTTTCCATAGACGATTGCCAAGTGGTTATGGTTAACGAAAGCGGTGCGTCGGTTTATTCGGCATCCGAGATTGCCCGGGAAGAGTTCCCCGATCTCGATTTAACGGTTCGAGGTTCGGTGTCTATCGCACGGCGCCTCATAGACCCGTTGTCCGAGCTGGTGAAGATCGACCCCAAATCCATAGGCGTGGGCCAGTACCAACATGACGTGGACCAGAACAATCTCAAACAGGCGCTGGATGATACCGTTATTAGCTGCGTAAACAATGTAGGCGTGGATGTGAACCGGGCCAGCGTCCAGCTGCTGACCTATGTCTCAGGGCTGGGCCCTCAACTTGCAAAGAACATCGTAATCCACCGGAATGAAAACGGACCCTTTCGGTCACGAAAAGAATTGAAGAAAATTAAACGGCTCGGCCCAAAGGCCTTCGAGCAGTCTGCCGGTTTTCTGAGAATCAATGAAGGCAACAATCCTTTAGACAAAAGTGCGGTGCATCCGGAGAGCTATCCTGTCGTCGATGCCATGGCCGCCGATCTAAACTGCAAGGTTTCTGATCTGATAGCCGATGCCGAGCTGAGAAACAGGATCAATATATCAAAATATGTTACCGATAAGACCGGCCTTCCCACGCTGAAAGACATCATCGGCGAACTGTCCAAACCGGGACGTGACCCAAGGGAGACTTTCGAAGAATTTGCTTTTGAAGAAGGTATTTCGACGATCCATGATTTAAGAGCGGGGATGAAACTTCCGGGGATCGTCACCAATGTCACGGCCTTCGGTGCATTTGTGGATATCGGGGTACATCAGGACGGCTTGATCCATATCAGCCAGTTGGCCGACCGTTTTGTAAAGAGTCCGGGCGATGTGGTCAAGGTACAGCAAAAGGTAATGGTCACCGTGCTCGATGTGGATATCGGGAGAAAAAGAATCGCACTGTCAATGAAGAGAGATCCGGGAACAGCAAGTGAAGCCGGGGAAAATCCGACTGCTAATAAAACCGCGCCGCCCAAAAGGGCGAATCGACCCCAAAAGCCGACCCCCTTTAACAATCCCTTTGCGGAAGCTTTCAGGAATAAGAAGGGATGATCAGACCAGAAAGGAATTGCTCTACGGAGGTTGGAAATCGGAAGCTGCGTGAAGGAAGGCGGAAAGACCCCCCTTCCCTTTTTAATACTTGATACTGTAATCTCCAAGGTTATCCTTTGTCATGATTATACCGCGGCGCGCTACAAGGGATACAATAAATTTTTCAAAGGCTCCTGAAAATAAGATAGCCAGCAGCGATATGGAAGTAACCCCGGTTTTAAATCGAAGATGAAATCAAGCCGACGACGACGCCAACGAAGATAGCGCTTTGATTTAGAATTGGACCAACTCCGCTCGGATAGGAGCCGGGAGATTGAAGAAACGTCTGGATGCTATACGGCAATGATCAACTGCTTAAGAAGGGTAGTCCGGATGATCCCCTTATGCTCCCAACAACATTGAGTCGAATTGAAATTGATAAGAAAGCCCTTTTTGTGGAAAAGTATAAGAAAAACTTTTCTTCTATGCCAAGTTACTTTACCTGCAAAATATGGCAGGCATCGCTGTCGATTTCCAAAGATATGCCTGTGAGAGTTTCTTGATGGTTAATGAAAGGACACGTAATACTTTTTCCCATCGGTTTTACCAGTGGCAGAGTTCATTCTCAGACATACCCCTGGCATACCATTCCCAGCCCCGTTCTTCTTTCATTCAGATTGTAATAGATAGAGGCATATCACACGATCTTTCTCTCCGGAGAATATCATAACACCATAATGTTTGATGAGCGCGCGATTATCACAAATAAAAGAGGCGTTCCTGCATCATTCTCATGTGCGGGAACGCCTCTCGTTCATTTCTCAGCAGAAGCGATTAGATAGCCTTTACGTTTACTGCCGATGGGCCTTTCGGACCCTGCTCAATATCAAAGCTGACATTCTGGCCTTCTTGCAGCGTCTTGAAACCGCTGGCCTGAATGGCACTGAAATGTACGAACACATCACCGCCATCAGACTTTTCGATGAAGCCGAAGCCTTTGCCTTCGTTGAACCATTTTACTTTACCTTCTGACATCGTTTGTATCCTCCTTTCTTAAATTTTTTCTACAGTCGGATCAACACGATGACAGAAATGAAAAAAAGCCACCCAGACTAAAGAGCTTGGTGGCCATCTTTTGCACTTCAAAATGTTTTTCTCCAACGTCTTACCGTACCCTATTGACCAATAACCGCAAACCGGAAAGGTACGAACTATGGAGAAGCTATATACCCGTTTTAATGGAATGTCAAGGATTATTTATATTTATTTTCTGTTTTTGATAAGACATTGCTTATTGGCGCTAGATCCGAATCAGTCGATTTATGATGAGAAGATATGGCGGGATGAGGGGGATAAGGTTTTCATTTTGTGGAGTATGCCAACATAACGCTGCTAACAGCCACGCGGTTTTCACGTCAGCTTAATTATCCTTGTCAGGTGGAATTAAACGAATGCTTGCGACGGATTGATTGAATAACGTCGTCGAGCTGCTGAAGAAAACGTGATCGGTCGCGCTTTTTTAGCGGTGGAGGCCCGCTCGTTATCTCACCTGTGCTACGGAGTTCTGACAACAGGTCGCGAGTCGCGACAGCCTGACCGATGTTGTTTTCCGTAAACGGCTTTCCGGTTGTACCAATCACACTTGCACCTCCCTTGAGGCAGCGGCTCGCAAGCGGAATATCACCGGTGACTACAATGTCGTGAGGTTGCACGTGTTCGACAATCCAATCATCGGCCGCGTCTAATCCGTTCTCTACAACCTCGAGTGTAATCCATCGTTCATTTGGAACTCGCATCAAAGAGTTGGCTACCAATGTGACATCAAGGCGATATCGGCTTGCGACGCGGTACACTTCCGGTTTAACCGGGCACGCATCAGCATCTATAAAAATGTGCAGCAAATGAATATCCTCACCATTACCCCGGATCTGGTCCGGGTGCCAATTAACGTTTCTCATCACATGAGAGCAGGGCACCAGCCCTGCGAATCAAGTGCATGCGCAAAGGTTGGGTTCCTTTTCCTCCCCTGTTGGGAAATATAGTCAGACAGCTGAGCCTCTACTTCTTGCCTCTAATTCTCCCCAACGTTGGTACAGCTGTTCAACTTTCTTTTGGGCTTCTTGATGTTCGGCATATATTTTCGCCAATCGATCGGCATCACGCATGATTTCCGGATCATGAAGCTTTCGTTGTAAGTTATCCGCAATACCTTCTGCCTTTTCTATCTGTCTTTCAATCCGGTTTAGCTCCTTACGCTCTTCGTAGACCAGCTTCTGGGGTTTTTTATTCGGGAGGCTTTGTAATGTTTCCCCGGATGGGAGTGTGGTGGACAGCCTGCCCTTACTGTATTGAAGCCATTGGTCATAATCTGCAAAATATTCCGCACCGCCTTCCCCATCGAGGCAAAGCAACATATCACAAAGGCGCTCCATGAGGAACCGATCGTGCGTAATGAGGACGATAGCGCCGGGAAATTCCTCCAGACTCTCTTCGAGCACCTCAAGCGTGGGAATGTCCAAATCGTTGGTGGGCTCGTCTAATAGGAGGACATCCGCAGGTTGCAACATCAAGTTCGCGATAAGAACACGAGCATTTTCTCCACCTGAAAGCCCGGAAACCGGCATGCCGAGTTGCTCTGTTTGAAAGAGAAATCGCTTGGCCCAAGCGGCCACATGGAAAGGCCGCCCTTGATATATAACCGTGTCTCCTCCCGGAGAGAGGGCTTGCCGCAAGGTCTGGCTCCCGTCCGATAACTCTCTGATTTGATCAAACGTCACGATCTGTAAACCATCAGCCACTTTTACAGAACCGGCATCGGAAGGCAGTTTGCCATTAAGAATATGGATGAGTGTACTTTTCCCTGTTCCGTTTCGCCCCATGACCCCTATGACCTTGCCTGGCGTGAGTTTCAAGCTGAGATTCTCAAAAAGGAGTTTACCGCCCATGGTTTTCCTCAGTTTTTCCGCATCCAGAAGTATTTTCGTTTTTCGGTGGGTGGTATCAAAGGCTATGTCAACGCTCCTGTTGTGGGCGTCACGGCCCTTCACCGTCTCAAGATCTTCCTGCAGCTGGTAAACCTTGTCGATTCTGTATCGCGCCTTTGATGTCCTCGCCTTGGGACCGCGACGGAGCCATTCTATCTCACGGCGGACTTTGTTGGAAAGAACGGTTTCATGTTTTGCCTGTTCATGGTCATACTTCTCCTGCTTTTCAATATATGCACTGTAATTGCCCTCCACTTTGATGAACCCCTCCGGATATCTCCTGTTCAGCTCAACAATCCGGTTTGTTGTATTTTCCAGGAAGAACCGATCGTGACTTACCAGGACAAAAGCGAAGGGGGCATCTTTTAAAAGTTTCTCCAACCACAAAATCCCCTCCAGATCCAGATGATTGGTAGGTTCATCCATGAGGATTAAATCCGGTTTTTGAAACAGGGCTTGACCAATAGCCAGCTTTTTACGCCACCCGCCGGAGAGTGTTTCTACCTTTTGGTCCGTGTTATCCACTTCAATGAGGGTCATTATTTCCTGACGTCGCTTACTGACTTCCCATGCCTCAAGTTCCTTGGGAATGGGGTGGAACAAGGTTTCTTCTATGGTTTTCTCCGGATCGAGAACGTCCTCTTGCGGCAGGTAAATCACACGTGTGTTTCTTGTTCGCGACATCTCTCCGGAATCGGCAGGCTCGATATCAGCGAGGATTTTCAATAACGTGGATTTCCCGGTACCATTGGGACCGATCAAACCCAGACGCTCATTGTCGAAAACCTGTAGAGAAATATCGGTAAACAGGGGCTGCGCCCCGTAGGATTTGCTCACAAAATGGGTGCTTATCAGTACGTTTGAAGGCATTTATTTCTTTTTTTTCCAGTCCTGCTGCATTGTATTACCCTTTACCACTCTAAGAAAAATATACCGTGCCTTGCGCTTTATCGTTTCCACGAAGTTATCCACAGAATTTTGTCACCGCTTTTATTTTTTTGTCGCCGAATAAGTTAAAGGGAACAGGCTGGATCTTCCACAAAAAACAAAAGGACTTACGATCATCAGCAATCTGTAAGTCCCTGATTCCATTTGGTGCCGGAGCTCGGAATTGAACCGAGATGGGCGCAAGGCCCGGGGGATTTTGAGTCCCCTGCGTCTACCAATTTCACCACTCCGGCATTGTTTGTAAATATATAACTGGGATACTGATTGTCAAGCCCGAAAATAGCCATTGATTTTTCCAGGCTCTGGATTTTTGATAAGACATTGTTCATTGGCGGTTGAACTATAAGAAAATTCCACTTAGGTGTCAATACTATTATTCCACAATATTTTGTGTCAGTGATTGGTTGTATAAAGCAACGCGATTGGGAAAAAGGGAACATAAAGTTTCCGGATATTTCGCACACGAAGGCCTGACGTACCCTATGCCCGGGAGCGACGATTTTTTCAAGCTGCGGAAATGGTTCTAAGGACGACAGGGATTTGCATGTATCGATGGTCAAACAGTCTTGTCCATGTTCTTCAACACGAATCGGGCATCTGCGATGACTGCCTTCTCCCGGTCGCAGAGGACCGGGTTGAGATCGATCGACTCCACCTCGTCGCGCAGATCAAAGGCCAACTGAGAGAAGGAAACGATGAGTTCCGAGAGCTTCTCAATGTTCACAGGCTCTCTGCCCCTGTAGCCCTCCAGGAGTCTACGCCCTTTGATCGATCCGATGGCGTCCATGGCATCGGGGAACGAGAGGGGTGCCATTCGAATTGAGATATCCTTGTACACCTCGACCGAAGTGCCTCCGATACCCACAACTACCACGGTGCCGAACTGGGGATCTTCCTTGGACCCCACGATCATCTCAATTCCCTGCACCATCTGATCCAGCAAGACACCCTGGAAACCATTCAGCCTCGACATTCGCTGATAGACTACCTCCAGTTCCCGGCCGTCTTCCACTCCCATCACCACACCTCCCACATCCGACTTGTGAAGAATATCAGGGGAGACAACCTTTACGACCAGGGGATAGCCCACCTCTTTCGCCCCCTGGAAGGAAGCCTCCAGGCTCTTTGCCCAGAAGAAGCGGGTTGTGGGAAGGCCGTAGGTGCGGAGCAGTTCTTTCGCCTGGGGTTCCATTACCCAGCCGTTCATTCTCGACGCATTCAATATGGCACGTATTCGCTCATCCATGATTAACCCTTCATGAGGGCCGCTGTCATGTAGACCGCCCCCTCCACGGAATGGGCTACCGGCATCCGGTTTGACTCAAAGCCTTCGATTATGATTCCGTATTTCTCAACATGCGGGATATAAGTGATAACGTGTTTTTCTAATTCGCGGAATGCCACTGCCAGACGTGCACCGACGTCGGAGCTGATCCCGGGCAGATAGGGAAGCAGGAGCAGAATGACACTATCCACATAATCCCTGTTGAGGAAGAACTCCACGGCCACGTAGAAGTCCTCGTCCACGGCGCTCCCCGTGAGATCTACCGGATTGTTCAGCGATGCGATGGATTGTATGCTGTTCGAAAGCCTCAGCCGAAGTTCTTTCTTGTCCGACTCGGGTACCTCCACGAGATTCAATCCTCGTTCATAGCAGATGTCCGAAGCCATGGCCCCGTGACCACCGCTCCCGGTGATGATGCAGACATTCTTCCTCTTGCCGTATTTTTCGCAGCAGCTCAAGGCCTCGCAATAGGAAACGAACGCGGTCTCGCTGCTCGCCTCGATCGCTCCGCTCTGCTTCACAAGCTCGGAAAACACTGTGTAGTCCCCTGCGACGGATGCGGTGTGTGAACTGACAGCCCTGTTTCCTCCCAAAGTTTTGCCGGACTTGAGGATGATCACGGGCTTGGTGAAGTTTCTCATCATCTCCACAAAGTTTCGCCCACGGCCCTTCTTGAACCCCTCGATGTAGATCCCGATCACCCTTGTATGCGGGTCCTCCTGAAAATAGCCCAGCAGATCGACCTCATCGATGACCGCCTTGTTACCGATGCTCACGGCCTTGGAAACACCCGCATCCTCCTGCGTGAGTTTTATGATCAGGTCCACCAGAATGCCTCCGCTCTGACTGATCAGGGCCACCGATCCGGGCTCCGGCACGACCATTCTCTCATGGGGCAGGAAAAAGGCATCCAGGTAGGGAGGGGAATAGATGCCGAGACAGTTGGGCCCGATAATCGGGAAATCGTTCTCCACGGAAAGAGTCCTGAGTTCATTCTCGAGGTCTATCCTGCCGGTCTCCGCGAACCCTCCGGAGATGACAATCGCACCAGACACCCCCGCTTCCGTACATTCCCGGATGGTTTGCGGAACGAGATCCGCCCGGATCGCCAGCACCGCCAGATCAACCTGGCTCGGGATCTCTCCGATATTCCTGTAGACCTTCTGACCATACATGGTCCCGCCTTTTGGATTCACACAGAAGGCCTCGGCCTCGTATCGCAAATGGTTCTTGTTGTAGATCACGTTGGCTGGATGGAACGGGTTGGACAGGGAGACGCCAACAACCGCCACCGTCTTCGGTTCAAAGATCTTTCTGAGTTCCATAGCCCATCCTTCCGGACAAATCGTACTGCATGAGTGTACCCCGAAAGCCACAAACTACAGCCACAAGCCGATGCCTGACTGTATGGTGCTTTCTTACTCTTTGACGGATGAAAGGGTGTCGATCGCAACGGGTGAATTCAAGTTCAAAGTGCACCACCACAATAACCACGAAATATAATTCTTTGAGGGGCTTTTGTTTGTGATCATTTTGCTATGGTGCTTTGGCTGGAGGAGGAAGATATCATACGTAAAGAACCGGAATGTGCCTAATTAATCCTTTTTCCATTCTGCGCCTCCACAGAACTCTGGGTAACTTTCCTAAGGCGAAATGCCACTGTTTTGATAATTTTCTGGAAGTCGGCAGAGATTTTGTTGAATTCAGCATCAAAGAAGGTCCTGTCAATGATGCCAACCACCGTCTTCCCTTTGGCAGTAGCCGTTGCGGACCGGGGTTCCTTGTCGATATAGGCCAGCTCGCCAAATATATCACCTTCCTTCAGGGTCTCGACGACTATTTTCTGACCGCCCACATTTTTGGAGATTTCGACTTCGCCCTCATCCACGACATAGATCCAGTCGCCATTGTCCCCCTCTTTGAAAATGATCTGCCCATTCTGGAACGTCTCATATAATGCGACCTGAAACATTTTGTTCCTCCATATCATTCATTCTGTATGCATGATTTTATCACATTTTATGGAATAAAGGATAACTAACAATCCAGCGGACGGCAAAAAACGCCACTTCATGCCACGCAACAATACCACAATGTAAGAAGTATTGCGATTGGAGGTCGTTCCGGGTACAGTATCACAATTACACGGTATTGGTGGTTTGGCCATCTTGCCATCACCGGTATCGCCGGCAGATGCCCGCAGAACGGCGATGTGGTAGACCGTTTCCCGATAACGGTAGTGCACCGTGAAGTCTTTCCAATCCGCCGGCCGAACCGGTGTACCACGTCCATCCGCCGCGGCCGGTGTGCGGCGAAAGCGCAATTCCGACAGTTCATGTACGAGCTGCTCTTTTTTATTATCACCATCTTTCATAAGGTCACCCATTAAAATGCACTATCAAAAAAAGGTTTACCGCGATACGCCCTTTTTAGTGTATGCACTCAAAAGGATACGTTAATTCCTACGCCGTAGTACTCTGCCCGCAATTTATAGAACTGGCCGAAGGGGAGATTGCCGTGGTAATACTCGCCGAAAAGCTGAATGGCCCTCTTTTCGGCATAGGGGCTGCGGATGGTGACGCCAGCTTTGACATTAATGTCGGGGTTCCAGTCGGTTTCCTCCCAGGTATGGCACAGGACGCTGGTGAACAGGCGCATCGTCGGTTTGAAGACCGGCTCCCTGCTTTGATAATCAATGCCCGCTTGGACACTAGAACGCTTGAGGTCGGAGTCGGTGTGGAGGATATATGAGGGACCGGCGGTGAACTGGAATCCCTTCCATTCCCAGGCGCCGAGCAGTTCAATGGTCTCGAAGCTTAAGTTCATGCGCGTTACCTTCAGCTCAGGGCGCTGGGGGTTTAGGAGGAACTCGTCCCCCAGGTGGGAGGACTGGTGGAAGAGGCGCGCCCGCGCTGACCAGGGACCGTTCCGGTAGCTTAGCGGAAAGCCGATGATATAGTCGGCGTTGATCAGGTCCGAGGAACTGGCGTCCATATTGAACTGGGCAAGGACCGCCCCGCTGATACTGAGCTGCCATGCGTCCTCCTCGCCCCAGCCGGGCCAGCGCACCAGGCCGAAGCTATCGCCGAACCCGACCGATCCTATGTTGATGCTGTCATCGGGGAGGTCGAGGCGGAGGTAGCTAACGTGGGTACGAGGCTCCTTGGGGCTCGCCATCGGGGGGTAAAACAGCTGACCCTGAGGGAAGAGAACGGTTTCTTTGACGGTGACCTGCTCGATATTCTGATCCGGCGGCACATTGGTAAATCCTACGATAAAGGGAAGAAACGCTGCCATGAGCAGCCCTACAAAAAAGTTTCGCGTTGTATATAGTCCTTTCTCTCGGACGCTGCACTCAGATGCTATCGCAGAAAGATTTCCCCTGGAGGCCGGCGTTTTTTCTGCCTGCCTTCTGTCTTAGTTATATTGCTATCGACCGGTTTTGATATACCATAGCCATTTCCGGGTTATTTTTTTAAACGCAAGGGGCCCGGATCAATGTAAAACACCTTTCCGGCCCCTTAACCCGATGCTTCTATTGCACGATTATTTCAAATAGAACTCTCATGTTTGCCTTTGCTGCCTTTGAGTAAATCTCTTTAGGCGCTGCTTCGTACATCGCCGGGTTTGTCTCGCCATAGCCGATTGTGGAAAGCCTGTCCCGTGTAATGATGCCTTCATTAACGAGGTATGTTTCGACGGCCTTCGCTCTTCTTTCACTCAACTTTTGGTTGTAGGCTTCAGTGCCGGAAGCAGAGGTATACCCTGCAATACGGATTTGAGCTTTGGGGTTTTCTTTTAGAAGCTGGATATTCCTTTTCAGGATCGTCTGCGCTTCCGGCTTAAGTGTCGACTTATCGAAATCAAAATGTATGTCCTCAAAAGCAAGAATAATGATCCTCGGCTCAGCCGCGGCGACCATAACCTTCTCCTCGACCTTTGGTTCAGACGCCATAATGACGACCTTCTCCTCAACCTTCTCTTTAGCCACGGGCTCAGGCTTGGGTTCGGGTATTGGTTCATACTTCGCAACAGGGGCCGGTTCGGGCTTTGCCTTGCCACCGAACGCAAAAGTTATTCCAAGAGTAGCTCCAATATTATGGTAGGTCTCTTGGAGAATCTCGGTAACCATATAATCCTGGACATCGAATCTGAGTGCGATATTGTCCGTCATCCAGTATTTCGCTCCTACACCAACATTAAAAGCAGCCATGTCCCCCCTATTATTTATCTTTGGACTATAGTGGGCTCCTCCGACACCGGCAAGGATAAAGGGGTTGAATCTACCATCGGGCGTAAAATGATAGACGAGATCGAGATGATAAAATGTAAGGTCCACTCCATCCATGGGACTTCTGAACTGTCCTTCCTCGAAACCCGTTTTTGCCGTGTCATCAACGCGACTACCTATAAATTCCCCGGCGCCTTCAATACCAAAATGCCTCGTGAAATTGTAGCCAAGCCGTCCGCCAAATACGGGTCGGTCTTTCAGATTCTGACTGCTTTCGAAGAAATTGTACCCTCCGAACGGACCTACTTCAAAGCTTCCTGCCCTTATCTCGGAGCGAGCAGATAAGGGTAGGAGAAAAACAAAGGCAGCTACCATCAGCGCTGCACGATACATTGATTTCATGGTACGTCCTCCTTTTATATTGCGTTTTGCTGTTGCCTTTCCGGCTCTTTGAAAAAAGCCGTGTGGGACATCTATGTGCCAAAAGAACGAGGCGTTGTAGAGAGGCAAAAGGGAGACAGGCTGAATGATGAAACATAGCCTGTCTTCCCTTTTACCTGCTTTCACGCCTTACTGGCAAACTGCTGAATATCCAGCAGGAGGTGCAAACGGATTACCCGGCACGGAAATGACGTTACCGCTAAAGTCAATCCTGCCGGAACCACCTACCCACGCCCCTGACATCAATCTGCCGCACGAGGTTGCGTTGGTATTGATCGTGATATCGAAGGCAGCCAGTATGTTGCCCTGGAATTCAGCGTACGTACCGATCGTCGCTGAACTGCCGACCTGCCACCAGACGTTGGAAGCCTTGGCGCCGTTGACCAGGAGGATACGAGTGCGTGTAGCAGGAGGGGCCGCTCCAGCTGCCAGAGTGAGTGTGCTTCCCGCCTGGAAGAAGAATTCAGCATTGGGGTTGCCTTGGGCGTCGAGCGTGAGATCGTCGTGTATCCCAATTGCCGCGGCGGCTGTATAGGTGCCAGGAAAGAACAAGTTCTGTCCGACCACTGGTGCGCTCCCGGTCAGAGCTCCCAAATTAGTGGGGGATGCTATTATGGTACCCCCTCCCTTTGTACCGACGGCTGGGGGCCCGGCCAAGGGAGTGATGCTGAGGAACGCCGCATTCATGTCGATTTTGACATTCGTTGCAGTGGCGGCGTCGGGATACCCGGGAACGATTACCGTGCCATTGATTGTTGGAGTGGAGCCGTCGCTTCCGCAAGCACCAAACGTCCCGTCGCCAGGCACGGCCGACACAAAATTACACGTAGGAGTTGGGCTAGCCAGAATTACATCCCCCTCAATATGGGTAATCTTCGGTTGAAGGACGTTGGTAATCCCGGCAGTAGAGGCGATTCCGAATGGTGCGGCCAATCCAAGGTTTACTGACGAGGCAGGCGGTGGCGGCCCCGGTGGATTCGCGGTCCAAAAGATCCATACGTAGTCACTTGCCGCGGGCAAGGGGGCTTGATTGCCGGCCAGTTGGTTGCCAGCCAGGTCCTTGGCCCCGGTTGTAATCGTGGCGGTATAGGTGTCCACGGAAAGAGGGCTTAAGGGTGTAAAAACCGCAGTTACGCCGTTGTAGTCCACTGTGCCTAGAACAGCCGTTGTCCCTTGTGCCCCTTGCTTTAAGGTAAATGTTGTCGTGGTGATCGTCAAGGGGTCCATCCACTCGCTGAACGTGGCGGAAATATTCGTGTTGGTTAAGACACCTGTGACACCATTTGAGGTATGTTGAAAAAAGTGTACACCAATGTTAAGGCAAAATACAGAAACGGAGGTGTCACAGTGGAAAGAATACCATATGGGAAATACAATAAAGAATTCAGGGAGGAAGCGGTAAGGCTTGT